>SAMEA3663299__coassemble_4637_pt1 | contig 3193 bp, 3 predicted proteins | sample SAMEA3663299__metabat2_high_PE_013 | metagenome-assembled genome bin SAMEA3663299 (sample SAMEA3663299) | pig gut metagenome | biome: pig gut; feature: pig-associated habitat; material: faeces | place: China | collected 2013 | reverse complement strand
TTAAGAGTAAGGTATGGAAGCAAGCGAAGTAACGATTGAACAGATTATGGGGTGCGCTAAAGATGCGGGGGCGTCTGATGTACACATCACAGTAGGCATTTCTCCTAAAATGCGAGTAAACGGTAAGCTTATGGTTATGCCGTTTCCGGTTTTGTTACCTGCGGACACTAAGAGAATATGCGATTCAATGATGAATGATAAGCAGAAGGAGCACTTTGAGGAAAAAGGTGAGTGGGACTTCTCATATTCAATTCCTCAGATGGGCAGATACAGAGTAAACGCTTTCAGACAGCGTGGCTCTGTTGCAATGGTGTTAAGACTTGTAGGAACTGTAGTTCCGACTCCTGAATCGCTTTCACTTCCACCATCTGTCATTGATCTTTATAAGATGAAGAGAGGTTTAGTGCTTGTAACAGGCCCTACAGGTTCAGGTAAGTCAACAACATTAGCTTCACTTGTCGGCAAAATCAATATGGATTTGGATGCACATATTATTACGTTAGAAGATCCTATTGAATACCTTCACAGACATGCTCGCTCTATAGTTAACCAGAGAGAAATAGGCATTGATGCAACATCGTATGACCTGGCATTAAGGTCAGCATTAAGAGAAGACCCTGATGTAATATTAGTCGGGGAGATGAGAGATTTGGAGACTATTTCCACAGCTATTACGGCAGCAGAAACAGGACATCTTGTACTTTCCACTCTCCACACAATCGGTGCGGCAGCCACAATCGAGAGAATTATCGATGTGTTCCCGCCTCATCAGCAAGAGCAGATAAGGACCCAGCTTGCTAACGTACTCGTATCGGTAGTATCCCAGCAGCTTGTACCTACTGTTGATAAGAGAGGAAGAGTGGCAGCATTTGAAGTAATGCATGCAACACCTGCAATCAGAAATCTTATAAGAGAGAATAAAACACACCAGATTGCAACCTCCATTCAGACATCAAGAAGACTCGGAATGATTACAATGGATGATGCATTGGTTGAATTATATATGAAAGGCAAAATCGACAGAGATGAAGCTCTTAATTTTGCCCAGGATAAGAACACAATGCAGACTAAGATTTAACTAAGTTACAGGAGCGTATTTTTATATGCCAGGATTTGTTTACAAGGCCATCGGGCCTGACGGAAAAGAGAAGAAAGGAAGCATTCAGGCGGCATCAAGCGAGCAGGCCATTATGAGGATCAAAGGTGACGGTCTCATTCCGGTTGAGGTTGCACCTGAGAACGTGCTTAATAAAGACATCAGTATAAGCATCGGCGGCGGCAAAATCACATCAAGAGATTACTGTGTATTCTGCAGACAGATGCTTGCAATATTGTCAGCAGGCGTAAGCATTATTAATGCCCTTCAGATGCTTTCAGAGCAGACAGAAAACGTCCCGCTAAAGAAAGGAATCGCAAAGCTTGCCGATGAAGTTGGAAAAGGTGAAACGCTCTCAAACGCAATGAGAAAGCAGCCTAAGATTTTCCCGTCAATCTTTGTAAACCTTGTCGAAGCAGGCGAAGCAACAGGTACTCTTGAAGTTTCATTTGAGAGAATGGCGCTTCAGTTCGAAAAGGACAACCAGCTTCAGCAGGTAGTCAAGAAAGCAATCACATACCCGATAATCGTTGGCGTAGTTGCAGTTGGCGTTATCTTTGCAATGATGACATTCGTAATCCCGACATTTATGGGAATGTTCGCAGATATGGATGTTGAGATGCCGGCAATTACACAGTTTGTAATCAGTATGTCTGACTTCTTTGTCGCATACTGGTGGATGATATTGATAACTGTTGTTGCGGCAGTATTTTTAATTAAAGCTTACGCAAAAACAATATCGGGACGTGTTCTCTTTGGAATGTTAAAAATCAAACTTCCGGTTATCAAAAACGTTCAGGTAAAGAGCGCCTCCGCCAAATTTGCAAGAACGCTCTCAACTCTTTTAAGAGCCGGCGTTCCAATGATGCAGGCACTTGAAATTACAGCTAATACAGTCGAAGATAACATACATTTTCAGAGAGCAATATTCACAGCAAGAGACCAGGTTTCAAACGGTTCATCGCTTGAAAAGCCAATTAAGATGTGTGGCCTTTTCCCACCAATGGTTGAGCATATGATTTCAATCGGTGAAGAGACAGGTAACTTAGAAGATATGCTTGAAAATGTTGCAGAATACTACGAGGAAGAGGTTACAACGGCAACCGAGCAGATGATGGCTGTTTTAGAACCAATGATGATTCTTATACTTGCATTAATCGTCGGAGTAATAATCCTTGCAATCCTCCAGCCAATGATGACACTGTATGATGCTGTTGGTAGTATGTAAAATTTCGGAGAAATTTTACATACGGAACTAGTCATCAGCTCTGCGAAGCAGACGGTGATGACACGAGAAAACACGAAGTGTTTTCGAGAGATGTAGCGAAATGTCATAGAGAGGGGCCCGCGCAAAGCGTGGGAAAGTCGGCTATGACAAGTCGCAGAGAGGGACCCGTGCGAAGCATGGGAGAGTAGGCTGCGACATAAGTAAACACGAAGTGTTTTCGAGAGATGTGATATATTCCCTTATGGGTTTATATAAATAAATTTAAACAACCCCGCGTTTGAGCAGGCGTGGAAAATAATTAAGAAGGAAGGTATAAAACATGGAAAAGAAACAGAGAACATTAAACAACAAAGGTTTCTCACTTATCGAGCTTATCGTAGTTATTGCGATTATGGCTATCTTAGTTGGAGCTCTTGCACCTCAGTATATGAAGTTTGTAGAGAGATCAAGAAAGTCAACTGATGTTCAGAATGTTGCTGCAATAAAGAGCGCACTGGAAGTGTATGCAGCTGACCCAATGGTTACAACAAATGCACTCGCAAGCGGTACAGTTACAATTACTACAACAGAAGCACCAGTTAGTGCTACTAATGCAACTGGAAATGGTAATGCAGCACTTGCAGCAGCAGGCATATCAAATCTTGTTCTTAAATCAACAAAATGGCCTACTGCAACAGCCGGTACATATTGTACATCCTATTCATTGTCATATACTGTATCTCCAGATGGAACAGTAAAATTTTCAGAATCAGGAATAGACACAACAACACACAGCATTCTTAATGGAAAGTATAACTAATGTGATAATTTTACTTCTCGGCCTATGCATCGGCAGCTTTTTAAATGTCTGCATATACCGGATACCATTA
>SAMEA3663299__coassemble_2984_pt1 | contig 4411 bp, 6 predicted proteins | sample SAMEA3663299__metabat2_high_PE_013 | metagenome-assembled genome bin SAMEA3663299 (sample SAMEA3663299) | pig gut metagenome | biome: pig gut; feature: pig-associated habitat; material: faeces | place: China | collected 2013 | reverse complement strand
GTTGATTGAAACGCATGATATAAATCAGCTTTTCCCGGCCATACTGTACCGATTAATTTATTATGCTCATCAAGCTGATGAAACCAGGATCCATTTTTCTTATCATGCACATACTTATCAAGATACTCAATAAACATAGAATAATCATCGCAATACTTTGTATCTTTTGTAACATTATATAAAACGGCTGACGTATTAATTGCTTCCGCAAGAGTCCAGTGCATTCTGTCCGTTACAACAGGATTTCCATCCCAGTCAGTAGTGTACGCAATTCCAGGCTCGCCATTTTTGCACCATGAATCATTAATAGCTGTATTATATAGATTTTTAGCGGCGTCAATGTAATTATTTTGGGCATCCTTATCATTACTATTAGTAGACATTGCCCACTGTACAATAAGCCTTGCCCATTCAATTCCATGTCCCGGAGTAGCACCATAAGGCTTAAACTGATCAGTTTTATTATCAATATTATATTCTAAATCCGGTGTCCAGTCGCTTTTAAAATGTTCGGGAATACGCCAGCTATTATTCTTAGCCCAGGATATTACACTATCTATTATTCTTCCTGCTCTGACTCTGTACTTTTCATCTGACAATGCATCAGCTGCTGCAAGAAATGCTTCGACCGTATGCATATTTGCATTAAGTCCTCTGTAACTGCTAAGCTCAGTAAATTCTGTATTCCATGTATCAACAGCAAGTCCTTCTTTTTCATTAAAGAATTTATCATCAAATACTTCTAAGGCTTTATCAAGTAATTCCTTAGCACCGTTAATACCTGCCAAATATGCCGATGTTCCTGCAAGAATCACGAATGCGTGAGCGTAACACTGCTTATCAGGAAGTATTTCTCCATTTGCGTTAAGACCTGCATACCATCCTGATGATTTTTTATCGTAAAGTTCATTACTGATTCCCTTTATTGCTTTAGCGGCAAGTTCAGCGCATCCATCATATCCAAGCATTTTACCAATGCTGTATACATGTGCCATTCTGCATGTTATCCATGTTTCTCTTGGTCTGTCCATCCAAGGTGTTCCGTCATCTCCCAAATAATATGAAGAACCACCCTCTGATGGAAATTTCTTTCCAAACATTAATAATTCTTCTCTTAATGACTTTTGAAATTCTATATTTTCTATTGAATTAAGCTGATATTTTTTATCCACAATTTATTCCTTTCATTTTCGAGCAATCTCCTTTCAAAAAATCGATTACCCGAATCATGGATATATGATTGTAGTCCTCAATAGCTATTATAACATATATGCAATAGGCCTGATAATTTAACTTATTATTTCCTATTATATGTGCCAACTATTTTATGGTTTTTAGCTTAGCTGCATATTAACATACATCAGCTTCATTTCATCATTTATAAGGTGATATTTGCTACCATATAATCGCTCAAAGTTGTTCTCTATATCCTCAACTGTTACTCCCTTTACTTTGAGCTTTGGAGCAATCGAATTCATATCCTCAACATCCTTTGGTCTCAGTCCAACTATTTTCATACAATATAAATCAATATCATCAACAACATATATGTCTAAATAATCACCTATTGTTTTATATAAAATAGCATTATCAAACAACTTATAAGAAAATGAATCTGAGTGCATTACATCTGCATTAATCCAATCTTCTGGAAGATTATAGTTTTTAGCAATTACTTCACAGCATGAGTAAAGTTTGTTCTGTTCTCTAAAACAAATATCTATATCTACTGTTGATCTTTCATCTTCATATTTAAGTGCCATTGCAGCACCGCCTACAATAAGAATGCTATGCTTTCCTATTTTTGCTTTTTCAATTTCTGTAGCTAAATCATTAAGATATATTTCAATATTCTCTTTGTCTAAATACGGTATTTCAACTGAGTGTGCCACCTACTGCCTCCTGTATGTTCGTAATAAGTAATCCCTGCATTAAGAATTCGGGAACTGCCTTTTCAATTCTCGATTCAAGAATATCCTTCTTACCATAAGTAAAATACATCTGATATGTCAGTGGATCTAAAACGATATTGGCTGAAGCATATGCTTTAGTATTTTCCTTTTTGGTTAAGTAATTAATTAATGCTTTTAAATATCTAGCTCTCACTCCACTTTCTTTAATACCACTATATTCAATCACAAATTCTTCTTTTCCTAGTCGTTTTATCTCATGAGCCAGATGCGACATATACATTGTATAGTCCTTATAGTCAACATTCTTAACCGGCTTATAATCTTTAAACTCTGGTATGCCATGAATTTCAGATCCTAAAGCCTTTATTAACTGGCTAATTTCTGTATTTATTTCTTTAAGTCTTTTTTCTATTTCTTTACGTCTTTTAATACTCTTACTAACTTCTGTAAGCTGGTCTCCTGGTACAAATACAGTTTTAACAGTTGTACCTTCTCTATACTGACGATAAAAATACACTCCGTTTTTTATCTTTTTTTGTTGTATTGAACCAACGGGTAAATCATCACATTCCTTTGTGAGCAAATCCCTTTCATTACATAGCTTTATATATTGTTTTGTTAAAATATCAGAAGTCTTGTTCATCGTTAACCTACATTATTCGTTTTTCAATTTCTTGTATGTTATTATATTATCCATTTAATTAATAGTCAATCACATAAAAAAGACATCTAACTCTATCATTGACTGCCACAAAATATAAATCTGTAATTTATTCGTAGCTTCATTCATTGTTTTTCAAGTGTATTTTGTGCGTTTCTTCAATCAGTCGTTAAAAAAATAGCGGCTAATATTGATTTAGCTGCTATACTACACTTCTTATACAACATTTTCTCATTTTTCAGCACTTTGTAGTGTAAACACGATTTCTCCAATAATCAATCGAATGGCAGTTCCATATCCTCATCATCCAAGTAGTCATCTTGTTCTAACATTAGGTTCATATCCATCTACAAAATAATAGGTATACAGATATTCTGCCCATGAACCAATTATCATTATATGCGGTAAGGATCCTGTTGAACTGAACACTTCAATTGCATCCCAAAAGGCTTTTTCTTGTCTTTCATCAATAATCACTTTAAAGCCCTCTCAATTTCTTTCTGCTCCAATTTCATATCCTTAATAATCTGTTTTACTCTCTTTCGCTCTTCTATTTGTTCTTTTATATCTTGAACCTCAGGACTGTCAGGTGAGCCTATATACTCAGAAACAACTCTGCTACCGTCACGATAATTAAGATAACAGTACTGACCGCTACCTTTTGTCCTGACAAATATGCTTCCTTTCCTTTTGTATACAGAAACACATCTGATTCCGCTACAACTGCAATTCCACCTTAGCTAATTTATATAAGAACATAGACTGTATAGTATCCTTTTCAACCATAAGCTCTGTTCTTCCAAGTTCTCGTGCTACGGTCTCTATTATTTCCTTCCATTCGCTTTTATTGACTTTATACCAGTTCAATCATTAGTCCTCCCTGATATATATTTCTATATACTTTATCTGGAAACAAAGAAATATACTTCTTAACTATTTCAAAATCTACATTAATCGCTTTAACAAAAGCCTGTAGTTTTTCTTTTAATAAATCTCCAGAAAGTTCACTGTATTTATCAATAGTTGTCATCAAATCCAGGAACTGAAGCGCACTCTTATTTTCCTTTGTAATTTCAGCTAAAGGTTTATACACAATAATCTTTCTGCCATCTACATCTATCTTACGCTGCTTCGTTGTTGCTTCATTAGAACACACCTCTATACAAGCTGGATTCTGTGTTGTAAATCCGTACATATTTGCAAGCTGGATTCCTGTTATATATCCCGTTGTTTCACCCTTTGATTGTGTGTATTTCTTCTCAATAAACTTATCTATTGATACCTTGCCCTTAGTACCTAGAATCGTTGTATACGCAAGAAAGTATACGCCGTTATATAAACGTTCTATTTTCCCATCGTCAACAAGCTGCTTCATTTCCTGTCGTAAATAATCCTTAGAGTTTCCAGGTAGCTCTGAAAGAAATATCGGCTCATCTTTATCATAATTTTCAATTATATAATCATATATCATAGTGTAACCTCACAAATTTGAAATATTATATTTCTATTTTATTATACAATTAAATATTATTTTGTCAATTTACTCATTAACCGCTACTCCTACAAAATCATGATTAACCTCAGCCCTGAATTAAATATCTCCTCTGTCATCATTGCCTTTGGTATTCTTATGAAAGCATACTGTTCTGCCTGATTCTTATCATTCATTAGCTCATCCGCTAACTTTTTTAATTCGTCTGCTGTCATAGCAACCTCCTTGATTTAATCAATTAACCAAGAGCAGGTCGTATGGAAGGTATATTTTTGTTGTTTATTGCAACAAAAAAGCACTCTCTAATTGACTAATTAGAAAGTGCTCTTTGAAAGCATATATTCA
>SAMEA3663299__coassemble_2098_pt1 | contig 5799 bp, 7 predicted proteins | sample SAMEA3663299__metabat2_high_PE_013 | metagenome-assembled genome bin SAMEA3663299 (sample SAMEA3663299) | pig gut metagenome | biome: pig gut; feature: pig-associated habitat; material: faeces | place: China | collected 2013 | reverse complement strand
ATGTAATCGAAATGTAATCGAATACTCAATTGTAATCCGAAATTCCATACCCTCTAATTCGGATACTCCTTACATCATTTGAATAGATGTTACAGAGAGAGGCATGGATTCTCTCTTACAGACTATGCCGAAGAATAATTAAACAATCTTATATTTAATGTCATTAAAAAAACTTCGGCATAGTCCGTCTTATCCTTAATTATGTATAATTCTGACAATGGTAGTGAATTCTCTAATCCTAAGGCCATTGAATATAGGGAATATCCTGTTGATGGAAAAGGATTAAGGACTATCATTTAAGGTTTTATATTGGATTAAAGAAAAAAATTTCGTATTATAAAGATAAATAATCGATTTGGTTGATTTATTAGTCGTGTACTTACGTTTATATAGCAGAAGGGTGGAATAGGATAAACTATGGAAAAATCAAAACATGTATTCCCTACAATTAACCTTAAAGAAACCGGCATCAATCTTCGCCGAATTATGGACAAGCGCGGGATTACGCCGAAAGACATAAAAGAATATTTAAACCTTACAAGTGTGCAAAGTGTATACAATTGGTGTAGTGGTATCAATATGCCAACGATTGACAATCTGTATGCATTGAGTCAACTTCTTCAGGTGCCGATAGATGAAATCGTTTGTGGCAATAGAAAAGCAATTATGCCTGAACCAATTGTTATAATAGAAAATCCAAGAACCAGAAGATTGTATGTATATTATAAACAACTAAATAGGATGCTGGCTGCGTAAATACAAACAAAAATTAAAGCACAGCTGGAATGACAAATATAGAATCCTCTTGCAAAATGAAAGTATAACATTTTGTAGGAGGATTTTTTTATGCAAAGAAAAGTAAATGTAGTAGAAGATTTGGATGGAAACAAGATTGTATTCATTCATGATGTGAGGTTCAAAGGGAAACGTTCAATAGAATGGATTGATGTTGAAACGTATTTGAAAGAGTTTGTGGGAGAATCATATGTGATAGAAGATACAAACGACATGATTTACATAGGAGCGGATTTCCCAGATGAATATGCACATTCTGAGTATACAACATCCTTAAAAGGTGCAAATGCAAAAGCCAAGGCCAATGCGTCACAAGGAGTTCCGGAATTGATAGAAATTGCAACTGGAAAAGAATATAGGAAAAATACGAAAATGAAACACAGTAAAGATGCAAAGTTTGGATGGTATAGATATACTTCCAGATTTGCCTTACCTGTATATAAGGAGAGTGGAGAAGTGGAAAGATATAATGTGTTCAACGTGATAATGGTAGTAAGACATGCCCAGGACGGAAAACTATATTTATACGATCTTGTAAACATAAAAAAAGAAACGAGCAACCTTTTCCAGTCGTGAGACCTTACTCAGCAAAAAACCCATTTCTTGAATCTATAATATGAAATTCATCATGAATAGTCAAGAAGAAAATCGGATAACACCGAATGTATCAGGGGTTAGAGAAAAAAGTTTGAAAAGAGGATGAATATGGCTAGAAAAACAGTGGCCCTTTTGCCAAGTACAGAGCGAGCATTGGAAAAAGTGGGGGCAAATATAAAGAGAGCAAGATTACGTAGAAATATACGGGCAGAGCTTCTGGCAGAACGAGCCGGTATTAGTGTAGATACACTTTCATCGATAGAGAAAGGTATAAGTACTGTTTCGATTGGTGCATATGCAGCAGTATTGTTCTCTCTTGGAATGGAGAAAGATCTTGAACTGCTGGGAGAAGATGAAGAAGAAAAGCGAAGATATAGAGAGCTTAATCTGAAGATGCGTGAGCGGGCAACGAAAAGGCCCAAAGAGAAAAAAATCAAACGAGGAGATGGACCGATGATATACATAACCGGTGACTGTCATGGGGAGTTTGAGAAGTTTGATATAGACTTATTTCCGGAGCAAAAAGAAATGACCAAAGAAGACTTTATGATTATTTGTGGTGATTTTGGCGTAATATGGGATAAGGATGCATCTGGAGGATGGGAAACAAAAATGCTTGAAGAATTGGAGGGCAAACCATTTACTACATTGTTTGTAGATGGGAATCATGAAAATTTTGACAGGCTTTACAACTATCCCGTAGAAGAATGGAATGGAGGAAAAGTTCATAAAATCAGACCGTCTGTGATACACCTGATGAGAGGTCAGGTATTCACAATTGCAGGTAAGAAGATATTTACCTTTGGCGGAGCCAAAAGTCATGACATTTCCGGAGGAATTTTAGAATATGATGATCCGGATTTTTATAAAAAAAGAATGGCATTGGAGGAGAATTTTAAGTCATATAGAGTGAATCATTATAGCTGGTGGGAGCAGGAATTACCATCGGAAGAGGAGATGATGGAAGGAATTACAAATTTGCAAGCATATGGAAATGAAGTTGATTTTATAGTATCTCACTGCTGTGCAGCAAGTACCCAAGCATTAATTGGTGGTGGTAAGTATAAGAGAGATTATTTGAATGAATATCTTGAAAAAATACGTCAGAGTGTACAGTTCAAAAAGTGGTTTTTCGGGCATTACCATAATAATAGGAGTGTAAATGCGCAAGAGATACTTTTATATGAGCAAATAATGAGGATTGTATAATGGAGGAGTTGGCGATGGAAGAGAATAAAATTACTGCAATCACCAAAGAAAGGACAGATATGCTTAGAGAAGCATATAAGGATACCTTGGAAATACTGGATGCATACGACCATCAAACACTGACTCGTCCGGAAGGGACATATTACGATGGGAACGAATCTATTGAAGAAGTGGCGGTAAATATGTTGTATGACATGATAAAGAATCCGGTTTGGTATGACTGCGATAAACAAAAGGCAGCAATCAAGTTCTTGCTGTTTTTGGAATGGAACAATGCGCTGTTTGTTGATGGCGAAAAAAGAATCAGTGATTCCTTATTTGTTGCACTTATCCTTATGATAGATAAGTCCAGGGATGAGGATAAAGAGATGATAATTAGGACAGTGTTGCATTGTATATGTTAACTTGATGTTCCAGATTGCAACTTCAAGTTATAGATTTGAGGTCACAAATTGTGACCTTAGAGGAATAGCAAATAGGAAACTTGAGGTGCCAAATTGGAACCTCAAGTTGAGCAAGTAGCGATAGGAGGAACTGATGAAGAGGAAGAAAATTGAACTAGAATGGTTCGTATATGTACATGGGCTTAATTGCAACGGATTTCGGAAAGAGAACGTTTTTAATAATATCAAATTTGAGGAATATACTATAAAGCATTTGAAGGAATGTTCGACAAAAGAGGAGTTTGCAGAAAGAATTTCGCGTGAATTATTCTATTATTTTGGTTCAAAATGCGAGTATGAGCTGATAATTACAAGAAAGGATAGCAAAATAACGCTATCACCTTGGATGGGAAATAAAGAGGATATATTAGATGTTACGGATGATGTGGATTTCAACTGGAATGGATTTTATGAGAAAATGGAACAAAGATATAGAAAGTTTGAGGATTCCATAAAATTTGATGTCAATGACCAGATAAAGTTTAGATTTGAAAAATTTATAGACTATTGTTGGAATTGCAAATTATAGCATTTGTTGTATATATAACCTTTCTGACGGTTGGTGATAACTTGAAGATAGGTGAAACAGCATACTGGGCAAAAAGGAGTAAATAAAAACTATGATAAAGATATTATTTGTGTGCCACGGCAATACTTACCATAAGTTGTAAGAATGCAGTATTTATGCGGGTTTGCGGGTATAGTAGGAATGAAAATATACCCAAAATATACCAGCCCGTGGTAAAACTGAGTTAATAAGAATAGAAAATGGGGATATGACAAAGATTAATAAGGAGCCTCCGATAATTGCAGTAATTGTGATGCCGGAGGCTTTCTTGAGTAATAATAGAAAAAGTTTGACATTTTATCGGTAGACCGATAAAATAAAGAAAAGGTTGGAATGTAATCTTTTTCTTTAACGAACAAGAAGCATAGCGGTTGCGAGTCTTATGCTGTGAAAGGTGGATAATTATGGATTTTGCTGTTGAATTAAAAAAACAAAATATGAATATAAGAATCTGTTCGCAGAAGAGCGGAATCCCTTATGCGACTCTTTATCCGATTATAAAGGGTCAGGTGGATATTGGGACCTGCACATACTATACAGTCGAAAAATTAGCTAAGGTTCTAGGCTATCGTCCGGATCAGATCGTTTATCACAAAGAGGATTTCCAGACTTTTAGAAATAATCTGCATCATGATATCAAGCGTAATGATCTTCAGACTGTGTTAGGGATCATCGAGCGTGAGGATGTGGAGTATTACCATATGCATCATGATTATATTAAGATGCTTTATCTTGTGGCAACAGTAGACTATATCAGTAAAAAATATAGTATTCCTCTTAGTAATAAATATGATGAGATAAGGAAGATGAAGCTGGAGGAACCATTTTTTGTAGGCGATGCTTTGCTTTTGGGAAAGAAAGAAGAAGCCGGAATCAAAGAATTTGCAAAATATAATATCATAGAGGGGGATTTGTATGATGCCGTCTGATAAGAAAATCACAAGGGAGAATGCAAAGGATATTATAAAGCAGTTTGCAAAAGAATACCGTAAAGAACTTGGTAAGGTTCCCGGCGAGATTATTATCGTGGGTGGTGGAAGTATTATGCTTAATTATAAGTTTCGCGATGCCACTCAGGATTTTGATGTGATTCTTAAAACGGTATCCAGCGTTACAGATATTATAAAGAAATTTGCGGATGAAAATGGTCTTCCAAGAGATTGGATGAATTCAGATTTTATTAAAACTGCATCCTATTCAGATATGTTATCCGAGGTGTCAAAACACCTATGGACTCTAAACAACGGAACCTTGGAGATAAGAACTGTTTCGGGTGTATACCTGATTGCTATGAAATTGATTGCTCACAGGGATTATCGAAATGACATTTCTGATGTGATAGGTATTTTAATAGAAGAGAGAGAAGCTGGGGAAAATATTACATTTGATGATATTGTAAATGCCTATAAGAGATTATACAGCTGTGATATCCCAAAAGAAACTGCGAAAATGGTACGGGAATTTACAGAACTTACAACACCAAAACTAAAAGAATATTATAATAAACAAAAGAATTCGGAACAGGAAATTGGAGGGAAAATTATCACATATATAGATGAAGTCGCAAATATCAATACTAGAAATGTAGAAGATGTAATTGAAGCAATAAAAAGAAAAATGGAGGAGCAAGCTGGTGAAGGTACTGGTAATACCTGATGTTCATTTAAAACCTAAAATGTTTTATAGAGCATCTGCAATTATGCATCAAGGAATTGCAGACAGAGCAGTGTGTCTTATGGATATCGCAGATGATTGGGGACAAGAATATAATGTCGATTTATATGTTGAAACCTACGATGCTGCTATATCTTTTGCCAAAGAGTATCCTGACACATTATGGTGTTATGGAAATCACGATCTTAGTTATGTATGGTATATGCCTGAAACTGGTTATAGCAGTATGGCAATGTCGACAGTTCAGAGGAAATTGATTGATTTAAAGGTAACTTTGCCGGAAAATAACCCAATAAAATATGTACAGCGAATCGATAATATTATTTTTTCTCATGGCGGAGTAAGTGATTATTTTGTAAGGGAATATGTGCCTGCTTCAAAATATAATGATATAGATACCGTTGTGGACACTATCAATTGCCTTGGAGTAAATGAAATGTGGAACGATGCATCACCTATATGGCTCAGACCACAGTATGAGACCAGAGAGATATTCAGAGCAGATACCTACAA
>SAMEA3663299__coassemble_1442_pt1 | contig 7945 bp, 7 predicted proteins | sample SAMEA3663299__metabat2_high_PE_013 | metagenome-assembled genome bin SAMEA3663299 (sample SAMEA3663299) | pig gut metagenome | biome: pig gut; feature: pig-associated habitat; material: faeces | place: China | collected 2013 | reverse complement strand
TATGACAAAAGCATTATTATTCCCTGCGCTTTATATGCCTTTTCCTTGATTATCATAGGAAGTACCGCAATCAGGCAAATAATAATACATGCAGGAAGATCGATATTTAAGCACTGCCTGGATACAGCAAATGTGCCGCTTGAAACAAATGTACATATAGGAAGAATGAGCGATAAGTCAATAATGTTCGCTCCGATAATATTTCCTACAGAGAGGCTTGATTCCTTCTTCCTTATTGCAGTAATTGTAGTTACAAGCTCAGGGAGCGATGTGCCGATTGCAACCATTGTAACGGCTATTACTCTTTCAGGAACTCCAAGAGCTGTTGCAATTGCAGAGCCTCCGTCAATTAAGAAATTAGAGCCGAGCACAATTCCTGCTGCGCCGACTACAAATAATACAATATTTTTGATGATATCATTTTTAGTAACTATAAGCTTTTCATCTGCATTTTTCTGCGATTTTGCAGACAAGACGTTAATCACCATAAATATGATGAAAACAATAATAAGAACTGTTCCTGCCCAAGGAGCAAGCGTTCCGCTAAGTGATCCGATATAGAGAATTGCACCTGCAACGACAAGTATTATACACTGCTTTAAATAGCTGACTCTTGGTGTAACAATAGTCATAAAGACAATTGCAATTCCCATGATAAGACCGGTATTTGCTGTAACAGAGCCCACAGCGTTGCCTACCGCCATATCGTTTTTGCCTTCAAGACTTGCCATAACCGATACAAGCAGCTCAGGCATTGTAGTCGCAAAACTGACAATTGTCGCACCGACAATAAATGAAGGGATGTTAGCTGCTCTCGCAATAAAGCTTGAAGCGTCAACAAACCAGTCACCACCCTTAATTACAAGCACTATTCCGAGTAGAAATAAAAGTGCCGCCAAAAACATATTCATAATTTGCCTCCCAACAATACTAATTATGAATACGTTATCAGATATTTAATGCATTTTCAATAAAAGATTTAACTTTGTCAGGGTCTTTTCCGGTTATTATATTTTTTTTAGTTAAAACAGCCTCATCATATTCAACACCTGAGGATACATCTACACAGTCCGGTGCTACAAATTGAATGGCTTCCCTGACATTTTTCTCATTGAGACCGCCTGCAAGAATGAATAATCTGTCTTTATCTCTTTTAAGATTATTTAATACATTCCAGTCAAAAATCTTTCCGCTTCCCGGAACACCCGCATCAAAAACGAAGCCTTTAATATTACTCATATTAAGGTAGTGTTCATAATCATCAAGGTCGTCTACATTAAATGCTTTAAGAACAGGAAGCGGGCAACTGTCAATTATTTCATCGTTTACTTTTCCATGAATCTGGATAAAGTCAAAGCCTGCTTCCTTTATTAAATTAATCTGACCCGGTTCAGGCTTTACCGTAACTGCTACACTCTTTATTTTATGGGACGTTTCCCTATTCAGGGCGTGTATTTTATTAATAATTTCTTTTGCGGTTTTAATGGAAACGTTGCGTTTGCTTTTTTCATAAAAACAAACAATTCCGGCAAAGTCGGCCCTGTTATCAAATAAGTAATTTACTTCTTCAGTGCGTGTTAATCCGCAAATTTTAACAAGCATTTATCTTATAGCCTCAACCATTTCTTTTACGAACGCTCCTACTTTTTCAGGGGCATCTGTTTTATATTGTGCAATCTTTTTAACTATTGCAGATCCAACTATTACGCCGTCTGAAATCTCAGCCATTTTAGCTGCCTGTGCAGGATTAGAAATACCAAATCCGATAGCACACGGAATATCCTTATTCACTTCTCTTACAAGCTCGATCATTGATGATAAATCCGTTGAAATTTCCGAACGTGTTCCTGTAACGCCAAGTGAAGAAACACAGTATAAAAAGCCCTTTGCCTCTTTTGCAATCATTCTGATTCTGTCTTTTGATGTAGGTGCAATAAGGCTTATCAGGTCGATTCCGTACTTATCGCACGTATCAAGAAAATCTTCCTTTTCTTCATATGGTACGTCCGGCAAAATGAGTCCGTCCATTAGGCTTTCTTTTGCCTTTTTCAAAAATTCCTCTGTGCCGTATGAAAATACAACATTTGCATATGTCATAAATACAAATGGAATTTGGATTTCTTTTCTAAGCTCTTTTACCATTTCAAAAACGTCATCTGTTGTGACTTTGCCTGAAAGAGCGCGCTCATTGGCCTCCTGAATTACAGGACCTTCTGCGGTAGGGTCGGAAAACGGAATTCCAAGCTCGATTATGTCAGCTCCGTTTTTTACCATTTCTCTGATGATTTCTTTTGTTGTATTTATGTCGGGATCACCGCATGTAATGAAAGGGATAAATGCCTTTCCTCTTTTAAATGCGTCTTTAATTCTACTCATATATTTCCTCCCCTCTGTACCTTGCAATTGCAGCACAGTCTTTGTCGCCGCGTCCCGATACAGTTATTACAATAATCTTATCTTTATCCATTGAAGGTGCAATCTTTATTGCGTGTGCGATTGCATGTGCTGATTCGATTGCAGGAATAATTCCCTCAACTCTTGATAAAAACTCAAAAGCATTTACTGCTTCTTCGTCTGTAACCGGAACATATTCTGCCCTTCCAATGTCATGAAGCCATGCATGCTCAGGTCCTATTCCCGGGTAATCAAGACCTGCTGAAATCGAGTATACAGGTGCAATCTGACCGTACTTATCCTGACAGAAATATGATTTCATTCCGTGGAAAATGCCAAGCTTTCCGGTTGCGATTGTAGCTGCTGTTTCGTAAGTATCAACACCTCTTCCTGCTGCCTCACAGCCAATAAGCCTTACGTCCTTATCTTCAATAAAATTATAGAATGTTCCCATTGCATTTGAGCCGCCGCCAACGCATGCCATTACAACATCAGGTAAGCGTCCTTCCTTTTCCATAATCTGAAGCTTGATTTCCCTTGAAATAACTGCCTGGAAATCACGCACTATTGTCGGGAACGGATGTGGTCCCATTACGGAACCCAGACAGTAATGAGTGTCGTCAATTCTGTTTGTCCACTCTCTCATTGCTTCTGAAACAGCATCCTTAAGAGTTCTTGTACCTGTCATTACAGGAATTACGGTTGCACCAAGAAGCTTCATTCTGTATACGTTAAGTGCCTGACGTTTTGTGTCCTCTTCGCCCATAAACACAACACATTCCATTCCAAGAAGCGCTGCTGCCGTTGCAGTTGCAACACCGTGCTGGCCTGCTCCCGTCTCGGCAATAAGTCTTGTCTTACCCATCTTTTTGGCAAGAAGCGCCTGACCCAGTACGTTGTTTATTTTGTGGGAACCTGTATGATTCAAATCTTCTCTCTTAAGATATATTTTGGCTCCTCCAAGCTCATTTGTAAGCTTCTTTGCAAAATATAGTCTGCTCGGACGTCCGGCATATTCGTTAAAAAGCTCTGTTAATTCCCTGTTGAATTCAGGGTCATCCTTATAATGGTTATATGCTTCTTCAAGCTCTATTACGGCATTCATAAGTGTTTCCGGCATATACTGTCCGCCGTGTTTGCCAAATCGTCCCTTTGAATTACTCATTGTTTTGTCCTCTTTCTATACCTTTTAATTCGTTAAGCATTTTCATTTTATTATCTGCTCTCATAAGCGTTTCGCCGATTAAGACAGCATTAACTCCGATCTTTTCAAGCTTGGTTATATCTTCTCTTGTTTTAATGCCGCTTTCTGCAACAAACATTGTTGACTTTGGCACCATGCTTCTCAATCGTCCGGAATTATTTATGTCAACCGAAAAGTCATTAAGATTTCTGTTATTCACTCCGATTATTCTTGCCCCTGCATTCATTGCAGATTCGATTTCCTTTTCATCATGCGCTTCAACAATGTGCGACAGTGAAAGTTCGTCGGCAATTTGTATGTATTCATTGAGTGTCTTTGTATCTAACAGTGAACAAATAAGAAGTATTGCTTTTGCCCCTATGACCTTGGCTTCATAAATCATAAAAGGGTCAATCGTAAAATCTTTTCTTAGGCAGGGAATTTTAACTGTCATTGAGATTTCCTCTAAGTAGCTGTTGCTTCCTAAAAACCACTTCGGCTCAGTTAACACAGATATTGCATCTGCGCCTGCCGCCTCATATTCAAGCGCAATGTCAACGTATGGAAACTCGTTTGCAATTATCCCCTTTGACGGAGAAGCTTTTTTACACTCACATATAAAAGCCATATTATCGCTGTTTCTTATTGCATCCTCAAAAACAAAGCCTTCGTTTTCATTCATTTTTTCCGCAAGGGTTCTTAGTTCATTTGTGCTGATTTGCTTCTTTTCCTTTTCTATCCTTGCTTTTGTATATTCGGCAATTTCTTCCAATATAGTCATGATTAAATCCCTTTATTTAAAAAGTCAGGTTAAATTGCATATGCTTACTGATTACATTCTTTTCTTACTTATTGCTTTCCTTAATGATAAGTTCGAGTGTTTCCATTGCTTTTCCAGAATCAATTAGCTTAGCCGCAAGCTTAATTCCGTCACCTATTGTATCAGCCTTTTTAGCAATATACAAAGCAGCACCGGCGTTCATTAATACGGCATCTCTCTTTGGTCCTTTTTCTGATGATAAAATGCCACGTAAAATCTTAGCGTTTTCTTCTTTTGTTCCGCCCACAATATCTTCTTTTTTAGCTCTTGTAAGAGAAAATACTTCCGGACAGATTTCATATGTTTTATATATTCCGCCTTCAAATTCACAAACCTTTGTAGGTGCGCTGATTGAAATTTCATCAAGCTTGTCAAGTCCGTAAACTACCATTCCCCTCTTAACTCCAAGTGAAGAAAGAACTCTTGCAAGCGGCTCAACAAGTGCCTCATCATAAACGCCAAGGAGCTGGTATGTAGGCTTTCCCGGATTTGTAAGAGGTCCTAAAATATTGAATACGGTTCTTATTCCAAGTTCTTTTCTGATTGCACCTACGTACTTCATTGCTGAGTGATATTTCTGGGCAAAGAAGAAGCACATTCCGGCATTTTTAAGCATTTCAACACATTTTTCAGGTTCCATGTCAATGTTAACTCCAAGTGCCTCTAAGCAGTCAGCCGTTCCGCAAAGCGAAGAAGCTGCTCTGTTACCATGCTTTGAAACCTTAACGCCTGCTGATGCAACGACTATTGCGGCAGTAGTTGAAATGTTAAAGCTCTTAGCTCCATCTCCTCCGGTTCCGACAATTTCCATTGTTTCCATGCCTGTTTCACAAGGTGTTGCCTGCTCACGCATTGCAGCTGCGCAGCCTGCAATTTCATCTGTTGTCTCTGCCTTTGTGCTCTTAGTTGAAAGTGCTGCAAGAAAAGCTGCGTTCTGTGTCTGTGTCGTCTGACCCGTCATAATTTCCTTCATAACTGTATATGCTTCGTCATATGTTAAATCACCTTTATTTACTACCTTTACAATTGCTTCTTTTATCATTTTTAAAATACCTCCTTCTTTAAGTTAAGAAAATTCTCTATTATCTTTGCACCATCAGGTGTTAGTATTGACTCCGGATGAAACTGTAATCCGTATATGTCATATTGCTTGTGCTTGACTCCCATAATTACATTGTCTTTTGTTTCGCAGATTACTTTAAGGCATTCCGGCAGTTTTTCCTTTACTGATGAGAGCGAATGGTATCTGGCAACTTTTATTCTCTCATCCAAGCCTTTAAATATAGGACATGTCGTATCGATTATTGCTTCTGACTGCTTACCATGCATTATTTTGTCGGCATATGATACAACTCCCGAAAATGCAACTGTAATGGCCTGATGTCCTAAGCATACTCCAAGGATTGGGACTTTCCCTGCGGCTTTTTTTATAAGATCAACACATATTCCTGCGTCTTCAGGTTTACCCGGTCCCGGAGATATTACGATAACATCCGGATTTATATTAAGAGCCTCATCAGTGCTTAACTCATCATTCCTTATTACCTTAATATCTTCATCAAAGGAGCCAATCAGCTGATACAAGTTGTATGAGAAGCTGTCATAATTATCTACAAGTAAAATCATATCTCAGTCTGTGCCTCCTTTATTGCTTTTACCACTGCTGCGGCCTTATTTATACTTTCATTATATTCATTTTCCGGAACCGAATCGGCTACGATTCCTCCTCCGCTTCTTACGAATACGTGATTGTTTTTCTTGTATGCAAGTCTTATTCCTATGCATAAATCAAGGTTTCCGGTGAAGTCGATGTAACCGATTGCGCCACCGTATATTCCTCTTTTATTGCCTTCTAAATCATTAATAAGCTGACAGGCACGAATTTTTGGGGCACCTGACAAAGTACCTGCCGGCAAAACTGCATCAACCGCATCAAGTGCATCGTGCTTATCATCAATTTCGCCTCTCACCGTCGAGCCAATGTGCATTACATGTGAAAATCTTAAAACATCCATGTATCTTTCAACTTCAACCGAGCCAAATTTGCTGATTTTACCAAGGTCGTTTCTCCCAAGGTCTACAAGCATGTTGTGCTCTGCAAGCTCCTTTTCATCTTGTAAAAGCTCTTTTTCTAGCGCCTCGTCTTCTTCCTTTGTTTTGCCTCTCCACCTTGTTCCTGCAAGAGGGAAAGTATGGAGCACGCCGTCTTCAAGCTTTACCAGTGTTTCCGGAGAAGCGCCGGCAACTTCCATATCAGAACTTGTAAAGAAAAACATGTAAGGTGATGGATTAACTGTTCTTAAAACCCTGTATGTGTTAAGGAGTGAGCCTTCAAAATCCGCCTCAAGTCTGTTTGAGAGAACTATCTGGAAAATGTCGCCCTCCTTAATATGATACTTTGCTTTTTCAACCATGCTGCAAAACTGCTCTTTGTCAAAGTATGGCTTGATTTCTGATTTAAGTACTCCTTTTTCAGGCTCCTTAACTTCGCCGTTTTTAATTAAATCAATCAGCTTTTCAAGTTCCTTTTCAGCCTCAGCATAGTTTTTCTCAATATCATCTGTAGCTATGTTTACAATAAGTACAATTTTCTGTCTGAAATTATCAAACGCGATGACTTTGTCAAAAAGCATAAGATCAACATCATTAAAGCCTTCCGAATCATTAGCGTCAAGATTTAATACAGGCTCTGAATACTTGATGTAATCATATGCAAAATATCCGACGAGTCCTCCCGTAAACGGAGGCATATTGCTTATTTTCGGGCTGCGGTAACTGTTCAATACTTCTCTGATCTTTTCCTGTGGATTATTAGTGAAAAACACCTCATCCTTTATTTTCATTCTGCCGTTTAAGCATGTTATCTCAAGCTTTGGATCATATCCTAAAAATGTATATCTTCGCCAAAGCTCATTATCCGCCGCAGATTCAAGCAGATAGCTGTGCTTTGATACACCCATAAGAATTTTAAGTGTCTCTACGGGAGTACGAATGTCTGAAAAAATTTCCGTGCAGACAGGAATCATTTTGTATTCTCTGTTTTCAGCAATTTCCTTAACTTCTAATAATGTAGGATACATGTCTTTCCCCTTTCGATATTTACTTACCGCCAAAATAACTGTCCCGACTAAATTAACTTACTGTTAAATAAAAAAACTGTCCCGACAGTATTAACCTACTGTCGGGACAGGTAAATATTCCTGCGGTGCCACCCGGCTTGACATAAAAAATGTCCTCTCAACGCATACAAACCGCAATCGGAGAACAAATCACTTAGCAAATCAAATATGATGCATACTCTCGACAAATCAATTTATATGCTGCTGTTGTTAACGAAGTGCCTCTCCGTCTTCCCTACTCACATATATGAAACTATTCATTCAAAGTTCGTCATATACACAAGTTCAGGTCGCCCTCCGGAGCCCATTCACAAGTGGCTTACCTGCTGCAATCACACCATCTGCAGCTCTCTCTTAAGCAGTTTCAAATGCTACTTCCTCTCCTTCACCGGTTTCATATGTTTTTATTAATTTACCACGCTAAAGTGA
>SAMEA3663299__coassemble_1372_pt1 | contig 8319 bp, 8 predicted proteins | sample SAMEA3663299__metabat2_high_PE_013 | metagenome-assembled genome bin SAMEA3663299 (sample SAMEA3663299) | pig gut metagenome | biome: pig gut; feature: pig-associated habitat; material: faeces | place: China | collected 2013 | reverse complement strand
CTGATTTAGCCCCGCACGTTACATCGTGACAAAGATGAGTGTTACGTGTTAATATGTAGCATATGAGTAATATGGATAAGAGAAGAGAAATTATTGATACAGGGATCGAGCTCTTAGAAGAGAAGCTTGTTGCAAGAACATGGGGGAATATTAGTGCAAGAATAGATGCTGATAATTATTTAATTACCCCGAGTGGACTTGACTACACTTCAATGAGGGAAGAAGACATTGTAAGTGTTAATATTAAAACCGGAGAATATACGGGGATTAACAGACCGTCAGGAGAGAAGGGCGTACACAGCGCAGCATATGAAGTATTTGATGATGTGAATTTTGTGGTGCACACCCATCAGACTTATGCTACAGCCGTATCGCTTGCAGGATTTGATTCACTTGAAGCTACAGCTGGTTCACCTGCAGGTTCAGAATCATTTGATATTACAGAAGAAGAGATTGAGAAGCTTGGGGGCATAGCACTTGCTGAGTACGGACTTCCCGGAACTAAAGAGATTACTAATGCATGTAAGAGTGCGCTATTAACAGGAGCACACACAGTGCTTATGATTCATCACGGAGTCTTAGTACTGGGGAAAGACAAGGAAGAAGCGATGAAGCGAGTAAAGCTTCTCGAATCGATTTGTGAGAGAAATGTAAAGCGAGTTATTAAAGATAACACCCTTAACAACTACCTTAAGGCCTTAAACACCTGCCCGGAGGACAATTCTTCTTACAGATATTGTGAAGTACTGACAGATAAAGCGCTGATAGCACTCTCTAATTCAGAAACTGAGATTTTCTCACAGCTTGATGATGTATCGCAGATGATCGGAACTAAAATAGTGACTGTCGATTCGCTTGATAAAGCGCTAAAGCTTAATGATAATGCCGTGCTGATTAAGGGTGTTGGCGCATTAATTAAAGCTGAAAATAAAGATGATTTAGAAGCACTTAAAGTTCTTATGAATAAAATGGCAATTGTAAAGCTTTACACAAAAGCTAAAAATGTCAAAGCAGAAATCAGCATAGAAGAATCAGATTTCATGCACTATGATTACGTGAACAGGTATTCATTACAAAATAATAAGAACAGGAAGATTTAATGGACTATATTGTAGATAAGGTAAAATTTAAAATCGAAAGCCTTAATAAGCAGCAGAGATACGCATTTCTCTCATGTCTTATTGCGGGATTTTTAGCGCATGGCTATGCACTTTGCAATAATTACATTTATCATGACGCAACAATCCTTAACGGACTTGGTACAACTTTCGGAATCGGAAGATGGGCGCTTGGATATATGGGTGTTATTAACGATGCCCTTCTTGGTAATTACCACCTGCCGTTTTTCAACATAGTAGTATCACTACTCTTCATTGCAATAAGCGCAGTAATAACAGTTGATATTCTATGCGTAAAGGGCAGCTTCTTAAGTATATTTATCGGCGCAATATTTGCCGTGTATCCGGTAGTTACGAGTACCTTTGCTTATAACTTTTCGGCCGTTTTTTACTTCATGGCACTTATGCTGGCCCTGCTGTCAGTAAGGCAGTCATTGAATAATAAATACATAAGCGGCGTTATTCTTCTGACGCTGTCGCTTGGATTTTATCAGGCGTATTTCTCAGTCGCATTAACGGTTTCGCTTACTGTAGTTATGGTAATGCTTCTTGATAAAGACATAAAGTTGATTGACAGCATTAAAAAGGGTGTAAGCTTCATTGCTACATTTATCGTAAGCCTTTTACTCTACCTTGTTATCAACAAATTGTCCGTAATAATTATGAAGCCGCCCGCTACAGGCTATCAGGGTGCTGATGAAATGGGAACACTTGCAATAGCTAAGATTCCATCAAGAATTATTCAGTCGTATCTGCACTTTTTCTATATTAAGTGGAACGGAATCAATAAAGCGACATGTATGTGGGTATTTATTATAGCATTTCTTATTAGTGCCGCCGTCACGATACTGATACATATATATAGGAAGAAATTAGCGATACAGAATATATTATTTTTTGCGTTATGTGTTGTAATTATGCCGCTTGCCGTGAATATAGTGTATGTCATGTCTACAGATGATAACTATAGCGTGCACACTCTTATGCGGTATGCGACGGTATTTGTACTTATTATGCCGGCGCTTCTTATGGAAAAAACAAGCGATGAGGCTGTCTCTTTTCCTATAGAGAAGGCGCTAAATGTATTCGCAGCGTTACTCCTTGGCACGATTACTTTGTGCTACATATATTCAAATAATGTGGCGTATCTTAAGATGAATCTTGTGGAGGAAGAAATGAATTCGTTCTTCACTGTGATGCAGTCAAGAATTACAGGGCTTGACGGGTATAATGATGACATGCCGGTATGCTTTAGCGGTGAATCAAAGATTGTCGACAATAACTTATACGACATGAATGAAATGTATGAGGACACAGTAATACTAGGCTATGAATATAATGCAAGAGACTTAATCAATCGTGAGTCGTGGCTTAGATATATGGCGTATCACACAGGATTTGCACCGACTGTAATCGATGTTCCGGGAGATATATTAGAATCAGAAGAGTTTAAGTCGATGAGCGCATACCCGGATGATAACTCAATCAAAATAATTAACGGGATTATAACTGTAAAACTAAGCGAGTAATCACAAAATATATATAAATAATAAGCTAAATGTGCAATTAAAAACATAAAAGTTAAGAGTGAATTAATAATGGAAGGATGGTTTTATGAAGGAAAGAAGTAGTTTTTCGGGGAAAATAGGGTTTGTACTTGCGGCAGCAGGAAGTGCCGTAGGTCTTGGTAATATTTGGAGGTTTCCGTATCTTGCGGCTAAGAACGGGGGAGGACTTTTCCTCCTTTGCTATATCATTTTAGCGCTTACATTCGGTTTCACGCTCCTTACTACAGAGATTGCGATAGGAAGAAAGACGAAACAGAGCCCGCTTACGGCATACGGTGTTATCCATAAGGGCTGGAATAAGCTTGGCGTACTTGCTTGTATTGTTCCTGTTATTATTTTGCCGTATTACTGCGCAATCGGCGGCTGGGTAGTAAAGTATTTATGCACATTTATCATAGGTCATGACGCAGATACTGTTGCAGACGGATACTTTACCGGATTCATTACATCAGATGTGGCACCTATTATTTATGCGTTAATATTTATTCTTGCGACATCGGTTATCGTATTCTTAGGTGTTGAGGGCGGTATCGAAAAATATTCAAAGATACTTATGCCTGCCCTTTTCGTTATGATTGTAGGCATTGCAATTTATTCACTTACCCTTAAAAAGGAAGTCGACGGTAATATTGTTTCAGGTCTTGACGGACTTAAGGTTTATATTCTCCCTGATTTTACAGGACTTACTTTCTCAAGACTTTTATCAGTAATTCTTGATGCAATGGGTCAGCTTTTCTATTCGATTTCAGTTGCGATGGGAATTATGATTGCATATGGCTCATACGTTAAGAAGGATGTTAACCTTATGACATCAATTAACCAGATCGAAATATTTGACACACTGGTTGCTTTTTTTGCAGGACTTATGATCATTCCTGCAGTAATCGTGTTCATGGGCAAGGACGGTCTTTCAGCAGGACCGGGACTCATATTCGTATCGCTTCCTAAGATTTTCAATGAAATGGGCGGTATCGGAAGAGTTATAGGAATTGTATTTTTTATAACTGTATTATTCGCGGCAATTACATCATCAGTATCAATTATGGAAGCAATTGTTGCAAGCCTTATGGATTCACTTAACTATTCGAGAAAGAAATCATCAATCATTGTTACTGTGTATGCACTCATTTTAGGTGTAATCGTATGTCTTGGATACAATAAGCTCTACTTCGAGCTTAAGCTTCCAAACGGCAGCACAGGACAGATACTTGATGTAATGGATTACTTAAGTAACAATATTATGATGCCTGTAGTTGCAATACTCACATGTATTCTCATAGGCTGGGTAGTTAAGCCTAATACAGTTATCGACGAAGTAACACTTAACGGCGAAAAGTTCGGAAGAAAGAAGCTCTATATCGTAATGGTTAAATTCATAGCTCCGCTTCTTCTTACACTTCTTCTCTTAAGTGCATTCGGAATAATCTGATAAATTGGATGGTTGAAATGTCAGTTAAAGAACAGGTTTTATTATTATTGGAAGAAAATAAGGGCGAGGCGATTTCCGGTGAGGATATCGCCTCAAAACTTTCATGCACGAGGGCAAGTGTGTGGAAAGCGGTCAACGCACTAAAAAAAGACGGATATCATGTTGAGGCAGTCAACAACAAAGGCTACACGCTTAAGATTTCTCCGGATGTACTCTCAAAAGCCTATATTCAGGATAAAGTGAGCACAGCAGGCATTGAAATTGAAATAGAAACGCATAAGTCAGTTGACTCAACGAACAATTACTTAAAGCAGCTTGCAGATAAAGGGGAGAGACGCCAATTTGTATGCATAAGTGAGGAACAGACTGCGGGTAAAGGCAGGCGTGGGCGGTCGTTTTTTTCACCGAAAAATACCGGAATTTATATTTCATTCCTCTTATTCCCGAAGGTCGATATTTCGGAAGCGTCGATGTATACAACGATTGCGGCAACCGCTTCTGCCAAAGCAATAGAGAAGGTGAGCGGACTTAAGACAGACATTAAGTGGGTGAATGACATATACATGCGTGGTAAGAAGGTAACCGGCATCTTAACGGAGGCCTCGACTTCTATTGAAGATGGTTCGCTTGACTATGTAATTGTCGGGATAGGGATTAATTTGTATGAGCCAAGCGGCGGATTCCCGGATGAAATCAAGGATGTTGCGGGGGCTGTATTTACAGGCAAAAATCAAATCGAGAACTTGCGCAACAATATCGCAGCAGAGCTTATAATTCAGTTTATGAATTACGTTAAGGATGGGCTTAGTGGTGCAAATTTCCTTAAGGAATATGAGAAGCGTTTGTTTGTAATCGGTAAGGATGTAAGGCTGTTAACGCCTGATCATGAGAAGATAAGTGACGATGATGTTACTGTGCATGTGCTTGGAATAAATGAAAAATGCCACCTTCATGTAAGATTTGAAGATGGGCATGAAGAGTACTTATCGGGTGGCGAGATAAGCGTAAGGGTGTGACTATTTTCCAAAGATGTGGAAACGTCTGTAGAGTTCGCTTTTAACACGCGAACCGCCAAGAATGATGATTCCAAGAGTAATGACAAATGAAAGCGAGAATGCGATAATTGACATTACAGGGTCTGTTATTATTTCAAGAGCATACATTATTAGCGGAATGACCGAAAAGAATGTAATCAGCATATGGATGATTAAGTAGCTCTGCCAGTTCCTCCTGTTAATGAGCATAAGAAGAAGGAACGATAAGCTCATAAATATGAGCGCAGAAGGGAAGACATAGTTAATCGACCAGCGTTTAAAGCCTAAGATGTAATCAATAACGATGACAAGTATGATTCCGGCGGCTACAATTCCAAATGCACGTACTCTATAGCCTGCATTTTCTCTGACAAATAAGTAGAGAATAAGCAAAAGATATAAGAACGATAAAGAAACAATGACACTCCAGGCAATGCTTACGCCTGTTGAGATGTTGATTATAATACAAGCCGCAGAGGCAATAATTGCAAGAAAAAGCGTCAGCCTGAATATGAAGCTGATGGCTTTTTCTTTTTTAAGGACATTCGGGTAAGTGTTAATGCCCGGTTCATCGCCCTCAAGAACACCGCCGCAGAGAGGGCAGTGGTCGGTATTATCTTTAATATTAACGTTGCAAAAGTTACATTTCTTCACGAGAATACTCCGTTTGTTTCGATAGTTACATTTAGTCCGTCGGAAGACATCTGCTTAAACATTCTTCGCTGTATTGAAGTATCTGCCCATGCCGAGCAGATTGAATAACAGAGCGTGTCTTCGTAGCTTGCAATTGTGCCTTTAAGCTCCTGGCCCTTTGAAAATGCAAGCATTGCATAAAACATTTCTATGTATGGCTTGTAGTCATCAAGCACTGTGATGCTTCCGATATTAGTAATCGTAGTAGTGTTGGCAAGTGCGGACTTAGTATATACAAGCCTTATTGCCAGGTTCTTAAGCGGAAGCGGAACAGCCCTTGCCATAAACTTCTGCTCATTAGATACATTATATGAAAAGATGTTCTCAAGATGCTCTTTTGACAGCTGACTCCTAAGGCTTTCCTTAGTGATTTCAGCAATTTCTGCGAATGTGTATTCGTTCTTAACAGGAATAAATTCAGCAGAAATCATTGCGAAGAAGTTCTTAGTCGTATTTGATTCAAAGTAAGGTCTTAAATTAACCGGTACAGCAACCCTGATTGGCTTTTCTTCTGTGATCCTTCCTGCATTTTCACGGTAGGTCGCATATATGAAGGCGGCTACAAGATATTCGTTTATGCTTATATTGTATTTCTCCTTACATACCTTCTTAAGTTCATTTATGCTAAGGTATGCATGCATTACTCCAAATGCATCATGCGGTAAACGCTCACCTTTAATAAGAAATGCCTTTTTAACTTTATATACACTCTTAGATTTAGTCTTATAATTAGAAAGGAAGCTGTCATCTCTGTTAAGAGATGTCTCAGGAGAGAGCGAATCCGATAGCTTCTCCCTAAGCTCAGGGTGAGAAAGTCTTAAATATTGATACACAAGCTCCCTTAAGAAAGTAATTCCGCCCATCCCGTCGGTTAATACATGAAACACCTCTAAGTTAATTCTGTTCTGATAGTAAGAAACCCTGAAAAGGTAGCTGTTATTCCTTGTAGAGTGAATAAAACGACAAGGATAGTTGTGTTCCTTAGTGACCTTTGGAGCTTTCTTACCATTCTCTTCAAAGTAGTACCAGAAGACGCCATGTCTCAATCTTAAATTAAATCCCGGAATTTTTGGAGTGACTATATCAAGCGCCTTCTGGAGAAGAGGCTGTCTTACTTCTTCCTTAAGAGTAACGCTTATTCTGTAAGTGTTAGTAAGTGAATCCCCTGCAATTACAGGGAATAGATTCGCCGTATTATCAAGTTTATCCCATCTGATATATTCATTGCTCATATAATAAAGTATATCATATAAAGACTGATTTGTATTAAATTAGGCAAAATAATAGCCTCACGCGTTAATGTAACGATGAGGCTAGTTATTATTCAAATCATTTATCAGTGTGTCTATATTGTCCTGCCATTTCTCAGTCAATTTCCTATAGCCTTTAAGATGGTTTATCTCCCTTTTAGTTAACGGCTTTTTTTCAATGATCAGATCACGTTCATCTGCGTTATCGCCCTTATCATATTCTATCAGGTAATCAACAGTTGTATTAAATATATCTGCAAGCTTTTTAAGTGACTTAATACTGGGCTCATTCTCCCCGGATTCGTACTTACATATCATCTGCTGAGAAACATCAAGCAAATCCGCAAGTTCCTGCTGTGATAACCGATTATCAATCCGCAATTTCGTAAATCGATTCATAATACCCTCCTTTCAATTATTATACATCATAATCCTTTGAATGCTTACAACATAAGGTTGTAATTAACTACAACCTTACGTTGTTATATATGATAAAATACAGCCGATAACTGTTACTCATACAACCTTCGGTTGTATAATAACATACCTGTTAATTGAATTATCGTATACATTTTGAAAATGGATGAAAATGGTTCAATTTACGAAGAACTTGGGGCAATGTTGGACGCAATGGGACAGACCAAGCAGACTTTTTATGAAACTTTTACAAGAACGGCATTAAGAGAGAGAAGCATTCCGTTTATTATAAAAGCTCCTATAGAAAGTAAATCTATTGATACAGACGCAAAATTGGCAGCTTTTTTAGAATTAAAGGCGATGAGAAAAAATATTACTGAAGATGTAGACTCTGAAAGGGAGAGAAAGGAAGAAATGAATTAAACATATGGACTATATAGGGCCTAAGGGAAACCGAGGACCTTATTTTTTACCTCAAAATCAACACACCGTGGCAGAATGACCGTCAGTATATACATTGTGGTTTGACGACAAAATCTTGTGAACCGGTCTCACTAATAAATAAAAAGCAGCCCCACGAGACTGCTTTTATAATCAATTATTAAATTATGCACTATCCCTGTTTCTCGGCAAGCAGTAATTTAAGCCGTTCAATTTCCTCTTTCAGCTTTTCGTTTTCAGCATCCTTGTTGGCGAGTTCTTCCTTTTGCTTGGCAATCTCAGCATCCTTGTTGGCAAGTTCTTCCGCCTGGCTGGCAATCCAATTTTTATATCCGCGTTCTCTGTTTTCGGCGCGAATAAAGCGGTCGC
>SAMEA3663299__coassemble_721_pt1 | contig 14013 bp, 9 predicted proteins | sample SAMEA3663299__metabat2_high_PE_013 | metagenome-assembled genome bin SAMEA3663299 (sample SAMEA3663299) | pig gut metagenome | biome: pig gut; feature: pig-associated habitat; material: faeces | place: China | collected 2013 | reverse complement strand
ATAGCCATAGCAATTGCGTAATCAACATTTTGTTCTGTAATTACATTACCTCTTTTTGACAACTCATATAGCTCTGTCAAAATATTTTTCACAGTCGTGACATCTAAGTCTGAGCCTGTAATTTTGATGCCTTCAGATCTTTCAAGAATAGAAACACTAAAGGTACGTTCGAGTTTTTTAATATATACATCAAACGCACCACTAATGTTTTTTGCATGTTCAATTTCAATGTCTAAAATAAACTCTGCCATACTAATTATTTATGATATGGTTCATTATTATTGATTCTGTATGAACGATAAATCTGCTCTAACAGAATAACCCTCATTAACTGATGTGGAAATGTCATTTTAGAAAAGCTCAAATGATAATCAGCTTTATCGCAAATTGACTTATGTAAACCAATTGAGCCTCCTATTACAAATTGAATGTCTGAAAATCCGTCTACACCCCACTTGCTAATTTTTCCTGCAAGCTCAACAGAGTCAAGCATTTTGCCGTCAATTTCCAACGTTACAAGTACAGCATCATTTTTAATATACTTTTCAATTCTGTTAGCTTCCGACAGCTTGATTTTCTCGCATACAGCTGAAGACGCATTTTCTACTGTTTTCTCATCAAGCACTTCAAGAATATTTAAATTACAATATCTTGACAGTCTTTTTGAGTATTCTTCTATCGCTTCTTTAATATATTTTTCTTTAATTTTTCCAACACAGATAATATCTATATTCAAAACAATACCTTATTTATTGCTTAAATAATCATGGATACCCTTAGCTGCCGCCTTTCCTGCACCCATAGCAAGAATAACAGTAGCTGCTCCGGTAACAGCATCTCCTCCCGCAAAAACGCCTTCCTTAGAAGTAGCTCCTATTTCCTCATTTGCAATAATGCAACCATGTCTGTTTGTTTCAAGTCCCTTAGTAGTTGAAGAAATAAGCGGATTAGGGCTTGTACCAAGTGACATAATGACAGTATCAACATCCATAATAAACTCTGAACCCTTTATTTCAACAGGACGTCTTCTTCCTGATTCATCAGGCTCACCAAGTTCCATACGAATACATTTCATTCCGGTTACTAGACCCTTCTCGTCCTCGATGATTTCAACAGGATTAGTAAGAAGCTCAAATTTAATTCCTTCTTCCATTGCATGATGTACTTCTTCAACTCGTGCAGGCAGTTCTTCAAGTGAACGACGATACACAATGCTGACATTTGCACCAAGTCTTAATGCTGTTCTTGCAGCATCCATTGCTACATTACCACCACCGACTACTGCAACATTTTTGCCCGGCTTAATTGGAGTATCATAGCTTTCATCAAAGGCTTTCATAAGGTTTGAACGTGTAAGGTACTCGTTTGCTGAAAATACACCGTTAGCTGTTTCGCCCTTGATTCCCATAAACTTTGGAAGCCCTGCACCCGAACCAATAAATACTGCTTCGAAGCCTTCTTCTTCAATAAGCTCATCAACTGTAGTTGACTTTCCGATTACAACGTTTGTTTCAATCTTTACTCCAAGATTCTTAACATTCTCTATTTCTTTTGCAACTACGTCTTCTTTTGGTAATCTGAACTCAGGAATACCGTATACCAAAACACCGCCTGCTTCATGAAGTGCTTCAAAAATAGTAACGTCATATCCAAGCTTAGCCAGGTCGCCTGCACAGGTAAGTCCTGCAGGGCCTGAACCTATAACAGCAACCTTCTTACCGTTCTTCTCTTTAGCACCCTCTGGCTTAATTCCCATCTCTCTTGCAGTATCAGCAACAAATCTTTCAAGCTTACCTATTGAAACAGGTTCACCTTTAATTCCTCTGATACATTTACCTTCACACTGTGATTCCTGTGGACAAACACGTCCGCAAACAGCAGGAAGTGCTGATGATTCAGAAATTACCTTATACGCTTCCTCAACGTTTCCTGTCTTAACCTGTTCAATAAACGCAGGAATATTAATTGCTACAGGACACCCTTTAATACACTGTGCATTTTTACAATTAAGGCATCTGTTAGCTTCTTCAATTGCTTCTTCTTTATTGTAGCCAAGACAAACTTCATCAAAGTTTTTTGCTCTTACTTTAGGTTCCTGTTCTCTTACCGGAACCTTTTTTAACACGTCACCCATCTTATTCTCCTTATAATCAAATTACAGATATTATTAGTTGCAGTTGCCACATCCACCGTGATGTGTATCTCCCTCTTTAGCTTTAAGATATGCTCTTCCTTCTTCACTCTTATAGAGAGTCTGTCTCTGCATTGCCTGGTCAAAATCAACCTTATGTCCGTCGAACTCAGGACCATCAACGCATGCAAACTTGACTTCACCGCCAACTGTTACACGACAAGCACCGCACATACCTGTACCGTCAACCATTATCGGATTCAGGCTGACAATTGTCGGAAGATCATAATTCTTAGTAAGTAAGCAAACAAACTTCATCATAATCATTGGTCCGATTGCAACACAAACATCGTAGTTCTTCTTTTCTTCTTCAATAAGATACTTTATTGTATCCGTAACCATACCACTTCTTCCATAAGAACCATCATCTGTTGTAATATATAGATTTCCGGAATACTTCTTGAATTCATCTTCTAAAATAACAAGTTCTTTTGTCTTAGCACCGATAATAACGTCCGCTTCGATACCGTTTTCCTTAAGCCATTTAATTTGCGGTAAAACAGGTGCTGTACCAACACCGCCGGCAACGAACAGATACTTTCTCTTTTTAACCTCATCTATCGGATCTGTAACAAACTCAGAAGGCTGTCCCAGTGGGCCTGTAAAATCCCTGAAAGAATCTCCTGCCATCAATGAAGACATTCTGTATGTAGAAGCCCCAATAGCCATAAACACAATAGTAATTGTTCCTGCTTCCCTGTCATAATCGCAGATTGTCAATGGAATTCTCTCACCCTTTTCATCGATTTTTGCGATGATAAACTGTCCCGGCTTACATGATTTTGCTATTCTTTTCGCTGATACTACCATCTTGAAAATAGTTTCAGTAAGCTGTTCTCTCTCAATAATTTTGTACATTTTTCTCCTCCAGTTTTAATTTCTATCTAAGTGCCTCTAATGTGTATTTCCCGGTAGATTTATTCAGAATAGCTTTATATGAAAGTCCGTTCAACACATCAACTGCATAATGATTCCCGGTTGGTTCTTTTTCTTCATCAGATTCATCATATTCATTTATAATATAATATGTTGAATTATTGGTTACACATGCCTGTTCGCATTTATAGGAATAGTCTGTGTTTCCGGAAAGCTTCTTCCAGCTAATAATTGCATTAGTAGCTGTTTCCATATCAAGAAGAACTACCATTTCAAGTGATATATCAACACTTACAACATCACTTGAAACTCCTTTATTTGATATGACAGCAAATTTATATGTATGTTTTCCAATGTACATAGGAATCGGGCCTATATACTTTTCATCTTCAATTGTCGGATCTTCTCCATCAATCGTGTAATAACATACTTCATAATCGGCAAAATCCGCTTCAATCGGAGTCGGTACATTATACGTTCCGCCTGTTGTTTTAATAATCGGAGCATCAGGCACAAAGTAGTCAATTGTATATTCTGCTATTGTGTTTTCACTCTTAACTCCGAATTTATTTATCGCGACCGCATTAATTATATATTCTCCGGCTTCAAGCTCAATTGGACCGTTATATAGTAAAGCATTTTCATCTGCATTCTGACCATCAAGAGTATAATATATTGTTGATTCTTCATCGGATGATAGAACTACTGTCTGCTTACTGTCATAAACTCCCGACTCTACGGAAAAAGAAACGTTTGAAACTTTGTATTGCTTATATATATTAAGAATTTCCTCATCATTAATATCATTAAGCAGTTTACTTATTGAAGAATAGTCATTTAAGGCTTCGTAATTCTTAATTATTCTCTCATAGATATTCGGGTCATCATTCTGATTAATAAGTTCATATAAAACAGCATTGCTCTCATCATACTTGCCGAGCATATAATAATTATCCGAAAGCAAAATACTGATTCTTATATCTTCAGAATCAATTGAATGTGCATGCTTAAGTATTTTTACAGATTCGTCATACTGTTCACTCTCAAAGTAATCAAATGCTTTCTCATACTGTTTGTCTATTGAATAATAATCATTTATTCGTCTGTTAATCATTAATACTAAAAATACAATTACAAGACAAACAGCTCCTGCGATTACAAGAGCTTTAATTACTATTTTATCATCCGGTTTTCTGTCATCTAATCTGTCAATAGATGTATGTTTTATAGAATTAATATTAATTTCCTTAGTTGCTTCAATGTCAATTTCTTTTGCAATTTCCTTTGTTGCAACTTTAGATAACTCCTGTATAACACCGGCTGTATCGTACTCATCCGTAAATGAAATATTGATATTTTCATCAACAGTAGCATCAAAATCAGGAACTATCCTGATTTCTTCACCACATGTTTCACAATACAGATGTCCTTCCTGTATCGTGCTACCGCACTTTGGACAAATCATTATTGTTTCATCCCTTACTAATACAAATTATGCGTCTTTAAGACAGTTGCTCATTAACATTGCAATTGTCATAGGTCCGACTCCTCCGGGAACCGGAGTAATATAGCTTGTATGAGGTGCCACATCATCATAGTCAACGTCTCCACACAGCTTATTGTTTTCCATTCTGTGTATTCCTACATCGATGACGCATGCACCTTCTTTAACATATTCTGAATTTATCATTTTTGGCTTGCCAATAGCGACAACAAGAATATCTGCTCTTTTACAAACCTCTTTTAAATTGGCTGTCTTTGAATGACATACAGTAACTGTTCCGTTTTCTCTTAAAAGTAATACTGCCATAGGTTTACCAACAATATTGCTTCTGCCTATTACTACGCATTCCTTACCTTCAATAGAAATATTTGATCTCTTAAGAAGCTGTATAACACCTTGCGGAGTGCATGACAAAAATCCATCCTCACCGATTAACAGTGCACCTACAGACATTGGATGGAATCCGTCAACGTCTTTTTGAGGAGATATTCTTCTTATTATTGTATCTTCATCAATGTGTTTTGGAACAGGAAGCTGTACTAATATTCCTGTTACTTCATCATCGTTATTAAGCTCGTCAATAAGCTTTATAAGTTCATCCTGTGTTGTTTCTTCCTTAAGCTCAAATGACTTAGAACCGATTCCAATATATTCACATGCCTTTTTCTTATTGCCTACGTATACTGTTGAAGCCGGGTCGTTTCCAACCTGAATTACGGCAAGACAAGGTATTTTTTTACCTTCAGCTTTAAGGCTTAATACTTTAGCCTTTAACTCATCCTTTATCTCTTGTGAAATCTTTTTCCCATCAATTATCTTAGTCATATAAGCTCCTTATTATATTTAGAATAATCCTGTAATATTGCCATCATCATCAACATCAATGCTGTATGCGGCAGGATTTTTAGAAAGTCCCGGCATAGTCATTATTGAACCTGTAATGGCAACAATAAATCCTGCACCTGCAGATACATACATATCTCTTACAGTTATTTCAAAATCATTAGGTCTTCCAAGCTTTGTGGCATCATCAGAAAGTGAATACTGTGTTTTTGCCATACATATCGGTAGTTCGGAATATCCGTGCTTATTAAGGTTATTTATTTCCTTTTCAACATTTAATGTATACTTAACACCTTTGGCACCATAGATTTCCTTTGCAATTGTTAAAATCTTTTCCTTTATCGGAAGCTTTTCATCATATAAAGGCTTAAAATCAGATTTTTTGTTTTCAATTGAATTAATAACTTTTTGTGCAAGTTCTATTCCGCCCTGTCCGCCTTCCGTAAATACATTTGAAAGTGCAAATTCACAGCCTCTTTCCTCACAGAATTTCTTAATAAATTCATGCTCAGCTTGAGTATCTGATGCAAATGCATTAAGAGTAACTACAACAGGAACATTATATTTCTTGAGATTTTCAATGTGTTTTTCAAGATTTACAATTCCCTTTTGCAATGCTGAAAGATTCTCAGTAGCCAAATCTGCTTTTTCAACTCCGCCATTATATTTAAGAGCTCTTACCGTTGCAACAAGAACTACACAGGCAGGCTTTAATCCCGCTTTTCTGCATTTAATATCAAAAAACTTTTCTGCTCCAAGGTCTGCACCGAATCCGGCTTCAGTAATACAGTAATCTGCCATCTTAAGTCCTGCTTTTGTAGCTATTACAGAATTACAACCATGAGCTATATTGGCAAAAGGGCCACCATGAATAAGTACAGGTGTATGCTCTAAAGTCTGAACTAAATTAGGCTTAATTGCTTCTTTTAAAAGAGCAGCCATTCCGCCTACTGCCTTAATGTCATTAGCAGTAACAGGATTTCCGTCATAATCATATGCAACAACCATTCTTGAAAGACGTCTTTTTAAATCCTTAAAATCTGTTGCAAGACAAAGAACTGCCATGATTTCAGAAGCAACCGTAATGACAAAATGATCTTCTCTTACAAAGCCGTCAGTCTTAGAACCAAGTCCTACAACAACATTTCTTAATACTCTGTCATTCATATCAACACATCGTTTAAATACGATACTTCTTGTATCAATATTCTTTTCATTTCCTTGCTGGATATGGTTGTCAAGAAGTGCGGCACAAAGATTATTGGCACTTGTAATAGCATGAAAATCCCCTGTAAAATGAAGGTTAATCTCATCCATTGGAACTACCTGTGCATAACCACCGCCTGCAGCTCCGCCTTTAATTCCAAAACACGGGCCAAGTGATGGTTCTCTTAATGCAAGTACTACCTTTTTATTAAGTTTTGAAAAAGCATCTGCAAGACCTACGCTTGTAGTAGTTTTCCCTTCACCTGCCGGTGTCGGATTAATTGCAGTAACTAAAATAAGCTTTCCGTCTTCATTATTTTCTATTGACTTTAAGTATTCAGAAGACAGCTTTGCCTTGTATTTTCCATACATTTCAATATCATCTTCACTGATATTAAGTCTTCCTGCAATCTCTTTAATATTCAGTTTTTCAGCTTCTCTTGCGATTTCAATATCTGCTTTCATTAAAACTCTCCTTGTTCTAAAGCATTTTCAAATTCTTCCATACTCATGAGTACTTTTCTTGGTTTTGTTCCTTCCTCTTGAGATACAATGCCTGCTTCAAAAAGCTGATCCATAATTCTTGCAGCTCTGTTAAAGCCGATTTTGAATCTTCTCTGAAAATATCCGATTGATGCTTTGTCCTGTTCTATTACAAGCCTTGCCGCTTCAATAAAATACTGGTCTTTGTCTGAATCGTTATCCTGACTATTTCCACCTAAGCCCTGCTTTGTACCGTTAGAATCCAAAGCCTGCGAATTGACCTTTGCAAGCACATCCTCGTCATAATAGCCCTCGCCGCAATTTGCCTTTAAAAAGTCAACAATTTCGCTAATTTCCTCATCTGAAATAAATGCACCTTGAACTCGTGAAGGCTTAGTATAGCCTTGAGGATAAAAGAGCATATCGCCCTTTCCTAACAAACGTTCAGCACCATTCATATCAAGAATTGTTCTCGAATCGACTCCCGATGAAACAGCGAATGCGATACGGCTTGGCATATTAGCCTTAATGAGTCCTGTAATTACATCTACAGACGGACGCTGCGTTGCAATTACCAGATGAATACCTGCTGCTCTGGCAAGCTGAGCCAGTCTGCATATTGAAGCTTCAACTTCATTTGATGCGACCATCATAAGGTCTGCAAGCTCATCTACAATAATTACAATCTGAGGAAGTTTCTTTGGTCTGTCTGCTTCATTAACATTAGCCATTACCTGTTCAAGCTTCTTATTGTAGCCCTTTAAGTCCCTTACACCGAATTCAGCAAATTTGTTATATCTGTCGGTCATTTCCGCTACGCCCCAGTTAAGCGCTGCGGCAGCTTTTTTGGGATCTGTAACAACAGGAATCATAAGATGCGGTATTCCATTATAGACAGAAAGCTCAACGACCTTAGGGTCAACCATAATAAGCTTAACCTCATCAGGTGTAGCCTTGTAAATAATACTCATAATAAGAGTATTTATACATACTGACTTTCCCGAACCTGTAGAACCGGCAATCAGAAGATGCGGCATCTTACCTATGTCTGCAACAACAGTTGAACCCGATAAGTCTTTTCCTACAGCAAAGCTTATCTTTGAATTTGCCTCCTTGAATTCCTTTGAATCAATGAGTTCTCTAAATGAGACCATTGATACTTCTTTATTAGGAATCTCTATACCAACTGCAGCTTTTCCGGGAATTGGAGCTTCTATTCTAATGTCCCTTGCAGCCATGTTTAACTTAATATCATCTTGAAGATTTGTAATTTTAGAAACTTTTGTTCCAACTTCAGGCTGCATCTCATATCGTGTTACTGACGGGCCTTGTGCAATATCTGTTATAGTAACATTTACACCAAAAGTCTTAAGTGTTGTCTGAAGCTTTGCCGCCGTTTCCCTAAGTTTTGCTACTGATTCTGTATTTACATTTTTAGCAACCGACTTAAGCAAAGTGATAGGCGGGAATTTATATACACTTTTTTTCCTGACAGGCTTTTTAATCGGTTTTAGGTTTTCCGACTTAATAAAAGAATCTTCGTATTCTGTCTGTTTTTCTTTTTCCTTTATTTCGCCATGTCCGACAATATTCTCACCTGTAATATTGATTTTGCCGTTTAATGTAGTGTTAGCGTAACTATCTTCATACACATTTGAATCATTATTATCGGAATATGAAATAATTTCATCATCATCTGTGACATCGGAAATGAATGGCTTACTAATCTTAAATTCTTTCTCGTCATCAATTTCAATATTATGAATTGTACGAATATTTATATTAGGCGTAACAGCCTCAAGATTTTCTGCTTCGTTAATATCATTTCGTGACCATTTAGTGACATCAACATCAGAAATGCTGCCATCGCCTTTAATCTCATGTATATCGTCAGCATCTTCAACAGGTGGAGTCAGCTTTGTATTAAGCATTACACCTGAGACTACTTTATCTTTTCTTAATTCTTCCTTTTCAATAAGGCGTTGTCTGTTATGCTCTTCTCTTATTCTTCTCTTTTCGTCACGTCTGTCTTTATATTTTATAGAATAATCCTTTGACGAATTATATATTGTTTCCGAGCCGTGTTTAACTCCTGAGAAAAATGATCTTTCTGTAATAAGTACAATTGCAACAATCGAAAGAACAATTAATACAATATATGTTCCCGGTGTTCCGATAGTTTTAGTAAGTACACTGCTGATAATTCCACCGATTATTCCGCCGCCCTTATGTGCTTCACTGCAATGAGTATAATACTCCGTAATTTTTACTGCACTAAAGTCCTTATCAAACATAAGCTCAGATAAAGACATAAGAATAAGCAATAAAACAAAGGCAAAAATAACCTTAATATATGCGACACTTTTTCCTCGGTTAGATATATAGAATGCAGCCGAAAAGAAAATCACAACCGGTACAATATATGATACTATTCCAAAAACGCCAAAAAAGAATCCCTGAAGAACCTTACCAAATGAACCGAGTATGCCAAATAAAGCAAGATAAATCAATATGCTGACGCCTAAAATGCACAAAAGCACCGCTTCATCACGTATACTGTCATCAACGGTAACAAGATTCGCAATATCTTTCTTTTTACTTTTTGTATTGCCACGTTTCGTGTTTGTCTTTGTGGCACCCTTCTTAGTGTTCCGGCTTGTACTTTTGCCTGAACCTGTAGACCTTGTAGCCATACTTCCCCCTATTTTTCATTCGATTCACATCCCTCTTATGAACCGAAAGATTAAAAACTTATTATATATGCAATTATTGAAACGACCCCTATTCCGAAACAATAAAATGCAAAGTATTTAAAACTCTTTTTCTGTACTAACTTTGTAGTAAAGATTAATGCAAAATAGCCAACTACAGCTGCTATAACCATACCGACAATATAAACTGCAATATCGCCTCCCGTAACTGTCTCAGAAGAAATCTTTGACAGTTTTAGAATCAATGCGCCAAAAATCGCAGGCATAGACATAATAAATGAATATTTAACTGCAAACTTTCTGTCGAATCCACAGAGAATACATGCTGTTATAGTAGTTCCTGATCTTGATAATCCAGGAAGTGTTGCAATTCCCTGTGCCGTTCCTATTGCGAATGCATCATATACTGTGGCATCTTTTGGCTTTTTCGTACCATCAGCAAGAAAATCCGAAATCAAAATAATTACAGCGGTTGCAATAAGACATATTCCGGGAACCAGCAGTTCATTCTCTACTGTTTCAATAATGTCATTAAGTAAAAAACCAATAATGGCAGTCGGTATAGATGAAACTATAATCAATACAACAAATCTTCTGTATGCAGAAGACATTATTTTAATATAATACTGGTCATCTTTATGTGTAATTCTGTCTATAAAAATAAGAAAATTCGTGAAGACATCCCTTACTATTGAAATAAACTCCAAAATCAGTTTAACAATGTCCTTACGCATTACAATACAGATGGCAACCAGTGTTGCAACATGCAATAATACATCATATAAGGCGCCTGTTTCCAAATCCATTCTTAAAATGTTCTTCATAATGGCAAGATGCCCTGAACTTGATACCGGTAAAAACTCGGTAAGCCCTTGTATAACTCCTAATATTATTGCCTGAACTATTGTCATTATTATATCCTCAAAAATAAAACCATATCCGATTTATTCTATCATAATCGCTGTATTATCGCAATAAATCAGCGTTTTGCGTCATATAAAACGTTAACTTTACATTTATTCTGAAACCTTAGTGCAATTAAAAATACTGATTCCAAGTGGTGGTACATTTATACTGATATAATCGTCCCTAAAGGCATTCTTTTCTTTTTTAGATGTCTTTAATCTCTTATTAATGAAATCGCTTCCACCATAAGAGGCCGAGTCAGAATTGAATATCTCTTTGTACTTACCGAAGAAAGGAACCGATAATTTATGCTTTTCATATGACTCATCTGAAAAATTGCAGACAACAAGTACCATCTCCCCAGACTTTGATTTTCTGATAAATGAAAGTATATTCTTTTCCGATGATATATTTTCAAGCCACTCAAAGCCTTCACTACTGCCGTCTAGCTCATAGAGTGCCTTTGTTTCTTTGTAAAGGTTTAATAAATCCTTATTGTAATTTCCTATTAATTCATTAATTTCTTTAGGTAATTGCTCCTTAAATACGAGCTTTTTACCGGGATATGTAAATAAATATCCAAGCAATACTTTATAATTAGCAGCTTTATATTTATCATCTCCCAAAATTCTATATAAAAGAGAACCACCTGCATCAAAAGAATTACAATGCGACAGAGGTAATATATAGTTTTCGGAATATGCATACGCTGTAGTGTGCGTCAATTCATCATAGTGATACTTTCTTGACGGAACATCTTTATAGATATAATCTGTCAGGTTATCAGAAAATCCCGTATTAAAGGCATATGAAAATCCAAGGCCACCGTTTGAGAGCTTCTCCGTTAGCATCGGATAATATCCGTTTCCATCAGCTATTATCATTGCATTTAACTTCATTTTTTCATTGATGGAATTCAAATGCTTCAAAAGGTCAATCGCTTCTAAATTTTCATTTCCGCCATAAATATTGGCAACATATTCATTCTCATTTCTATCATAATCAAGATAGACCATTTTAGCGACATCATTTATCTTAATTCCATCTGCATGATAAACATTTATCCAAAACAGCGCACATGAAATAAGATAGTTTGAAACTTCTTTTCTGCCATAATTGAATATGCACATTTTCTTGTCAGGAGTAAGTCCTTGTCTTTCATCCTTATGTTCATAAAGATTAGTTCCGTCAAAATATGAAAGGCCATGGTCATCTCTTGGAAAAGATGCAAAATTGACATCAAGAATTACACCTATGCCGTTCTCATGCATATGATTTATAAGATACATAAAATCACAAGGCTCGCCATATCTTCTTGTAGGAGCAAAATAACCGATCGTCTGGAATCCTAATGATTCATCAAGCGGATACTCCATTACCGGCGTAATCTCAATATGTGTATATCCTTCCTTCTTGACATATTCACAAAGCTCATTGGCAATTTCCATGTAATTAGGGAATTTAGAGCCTTCATCAGCTTCAAATGAAGAAAGACTGACTTCATAAATTGCCATAGGCTCATCTGCCCTGACAGCTCTGCGGTTTTTAATCCATTCCTTATCTGTAAAGTCAAATGACTTCATATCAGCAACTACCGAATCATTACCCGGTCTAAGCTTAGACATAAAACCATATGGGTCAGACTTTATAGCAATTGCAGAGCCTTTAAACTTTATTTCATATTTATAGGCATCATATGGCTTTACTCCGGGGATAAATATTTCAAAAACGCCCGAATCAGAAAGTCTCCTCATCTGGTGAATTCTGCCGTCCCATCCGTTAAAATCACCGATTACCGATACTCTTATTGCATTAGGTGCAAATACAGCAAAGGCTGTGCCCTTGACTCCGTCAATTGTTTTCACGTGAGCACCGAGGTAATTGTATATGTCATAACAGATTCCTGCATTAAACTTACGAAGAACATTATCATCAATCGTAGACTTGAAACGGTATGGATCATCAATTAATGTAACTGTGCCGTCCTCTTTTGTAACATTATAATAGTATTTTATCTTATCAAATGCCTGAAGCTTGGTCACATAAGCTGCATAAAAGCCTTCCTCATCTACAAGCTCCATTGGATATTCCTTGGCATCATTTCCGGCTTTTACTACAACACTTACCTTTTTTGCGTATGGTAGAAAAGTCTGAAAAAGATACCCTGTCAGTTCCTTTTTAACACCTAAGAAATCATGCGGATTATCTTCTTCCGAATATACAACTCCTTCAATCCTTGCCCAATCCATTAATTTGTATAATCTCTTCGTCATATATTTTCTCCGTAAGACTACTTTTCTATTTCATGTATAAACAAACCACTTCTTAATTTTGGCTCAAACCATGTTGATTTTGGTGGCATTAACAATCCTGCATCTGCAACATCAAAAAGCTCCTGAATACTTGTAGGATACATTGCAAATGCAATCTTACAGTCACTGTTAACTCTCCTTTCAAGTTCTTTGGTGCCTCTGATTCCACCGACAAAGTCAATTCTCTTATCTGTCTTTGGATCAATAATTCCAAAAACCGGCTTTAATACGTTGTTTTGAAGAATTGAAACATCCAGTCCTTCTACAGGATCATCAACCATAAGCTCATCATTAAAGGATAATGTATACCATGTAGAACCAATATATACAGATACATCACCCTTTTTAACTGGGTGTTTGTCCTCTGAATTAAGCGTAGTCAGTGTTCCAACCTTCTTAAGCTCATCAATGATCTCTGCTTCTGTTTTACCGTTTAAATCCTTAATCACTCTGTTATAATCCATAATCATAAGCTGATTATCAGGGAAAAGAACCGATAGAAAATAATTAAACTCCTCATCACCGGTATAATCAGGCTTTTCCTGTCTTCTTTTTAATGAAACTTTTACTGCACTTGCACATCTGTGATGTCCGTCAGCAATATATATCGAATTAATCGTTGAAAACGCATCCTGAATACAGGAAATATCATCCGAATCGGAAATAATCCATACTCTGTGAGAAATTAAATCATCAGAAACAAAATCATATAAAGGTTCTGTAGTCTTTACTTTATCTACAATACTATTTATTGCTTCGTTTGATTTATATGCAAGAAAAATCGGACCTGTCTGTGCCGATAATGTATCAACGTGTCTTATTCTGTCTAATTCCTTATCAGCACGAGTGTTTTCATGCTTTTTAATTGTTTCGTTAATATAGTCATCAACGCTTGCAACTGCAACTATTCCTGTCTGAGCTCTGCCGTTCATAGTAAGCTCATAAATATAATAATATGCTTTATCATCCCTAATATATTCG
>SAMEA3663299__coassemble_667_pt1 | contig 14799 bp, 15 predicted proteins | sample SAMEA3663299__metabat2_high_PE_013 | metagenome-assembled genome bin SAMEA3663299 (sample SAMEA3663299) | pig gut metagenome | biome: pig gut; feature: pig-associated habitat; material: faeces | place: China | collected 2013 | reverse complement strand
TATCAGGTTTTAAGATATTAGAAAGATTCGACTTGTCATTTGCCATAATTTCAAGTGCATTTCCCGGAGCCCCTTTAGGACTATAAGCTCCTGCTCTTCCTGCCATTCTGGTCATTACAGAACCTTCATATCCTTCTCTTGCAACCTCTGCTGCAATTCCCATCTGCTTTCCGTTATTTTTACTATTTGCCATAATATTTACCTCCGAAATTGTTTGTTGTTTTCTTTTGATAGGTTTATACTATAACCATAAGTTCAGTTAATTTTCGAATTATATAATAAGGAGATTCTTAATGAGCAAAAAGAATAACGCTAAAGAACTATTGATAAACTACTTACTTTCCAATAAAGGAACCGATATTTTAAGAGAGTCTATAATCGCTGATACAGGCATATCAAAATCGCGCCTAAGCGAATTAATCAATGAACTTCGTTCGGACGGTTATGAAATATCTACACCTAATAGGAGTGGCATTGTTCGGCTTGAAAGCAGCGACATTCTCATAGAAAACTTTTCTAACAAACACATACGTCAATGGCTTATTCTTCTTATTTTATCCAAAGATTTACGAGCCACTTTTTCCGAAATCATAGGCGGACTATTATCTTTAGCTGATAGCAGCTACATGTATGAGAATATCAATTTTGATGAAAATTATTCCGACATGGATATCATCGAATACTTGAAAAGCAATAACAGAACACTTATTGAAGATATTAATCAGTTTCTTTCAATACCAACACTACGAAAGGATCTTTCTGAGCTATGTGGATTAGGTCTAATAGAAAGAAAAAGAGTTCAATATAAAGATGGGATTCACGTTGTATATACTCTTACAGAGAAGGCACCACGTATTCTCTTTGAAAGTGAAGATGAATTATATGATTTTATGATATTCTATGACAATTGCAAAGATTCTACTCTGGAATCAATTCAATCCAAAGCCTCTAATATATATGATTGGGATACATACGACACCGCAACTCAAATTTATGGTAAATCAACGCATATAGATAAAGCTCAGTTATCTGCCCTTAATAGGTTCATATCGTATCAATATAAAGAAAAGACGCTGAGTATTGAATACTCGGGAATAAATGGTCCTATTTCCATACAAATTAATTCTGGACTTATATTTTATAGTATGGAAACCTCTTGTTTCTATTTACTATGTTTCAACAATACAGAGAACATGATTGCGCAGCTTCGATTAGATAGAATAACCCATATCGAAGTGCTGTCAGAAAAGAATCCTTCATACCGTTCTCCAGAGATAATGAGGATATATAACGAGATGTTCTCAGCATCATACTCACCTACATTGTCTCACGTAAAGGTCATCTTTCAAGATTTTGGTAATATCTCAGAAAGGGTTAAATCTCTTCATCAGAAACGAAAGAATTCCAAGCTATATACTCTTGAAACTCCAATAGATGGCATACCACATACTCTTGTTTACGAAGACGACATCAGAGGTTTATCAGCCTTTTCTAGATACATTAGAAGTTTTGGAAGTAGCGCATTAGTGATTGAGCCACAGGAACTACAAGACAACCTAAAAAATTCATTTTCACGTTTATTAGCGAATTACGAAAGGGATACCCAATGAAAATAGATAACAAATTAGACATTATCGCATATATGTTTTCACTGATTATTTCTGAAAAATATGATGCCTCTATAAACAGCTTATCCGATTCATGTAATCTACCCAGACAAGAAAATGTATCTCTGCATTATTTCAAAATCCAATTTTACTTAGCCATCTATCTTCAACTATGGAAATATCTGATGAAGATGATGACCCATTGGAAAGCGCTAAGCTTTTTCTTAACAAACTAGTAAATGGAGAATGTGATGATGCTAATATTTACTTAACTGATATGGATTCGTTTACAGATGAATACTTACTACTCCCTGTAGATCCAGTAGAGATAAGCACGTTGAGGACAGCATACCCAAATCTTCTCGAAAATCACATGACAAGCTTATTTGAAACAAAAGACTCTATTGATGCGATTCCTCCTCAGATTCTTGACAGACAGGACGATATCCAAAATGCCATAATGAATAAAAAACAAATTGAATTCATGTATAAATCGCTTCGTGATGGAACTTTTAAAATAAAGTGTAGTCCTGTTGAAGTGATACAGAATATAACCTCACATATTCTTTATGTAAAAGATACGCAGAATAACTACTATCGACTTGATAGAATAAAAGATTCTATTAAAATACTAAAAGATTCTTCAGATATTGATACATATGTTGCCAACAAATATCAGAAATACTTTTGGGGAACAGAATACAAAGATCATGGCGAACCAGTTCATGTAAAGATTAGAATATCAAATGAGACCAGCAATATATTAGAGAAAATAAAACGAGACACAGCACTACGTAGCAAAACATGTATCCTATATCCGGAAGGTGATTACTATTTTTACGAAGACGATATTCTTGGAATACAGGATTTTCGAAGATGGCTTAGAAGCTATGGTTCATCATTAACCGTAATTCAACCTCAGGAATTAATCGATGACATTGTAAATGGAGCTCAGACAGCACTAAATTACTATCGTATACTCCCTTAGTTATGTTTCCTAATATTCCAGATAATACAATAGCATGGCAACCAATTGTAGATTGTCATGCTATTACACTCACATTATATTTAACTTCACCAATTAAATCTAACAATTAATATAAACTTTCCTTTAGACAACCCTTCATAGCGTCTCTTCCAAGTTCAATTATCACTTCAAGTGTCGCAGCTCCAAACAGAATCGAAACGATACATAAAGCTAACATGCAAAACACTGTTAATGCAAACCAATTTGAACTAATCACAGCCATAAGAGCAAATACTCCAAGTATTGTAAGTACAACTCCTGCTATTCTTGTACCTATATTCTCCAGCACCCTAACTCCCAGGCCCAAGCCTGAGAGTATAATAATTCCAATTATTGCTAACAATTTTCCAAATATTTTCATAATAATCATAATCACCATCTCCCTAATGCCTCGCATACTGTGGCATATCATGATTAACCTCTGCCTGGTAATATCCTGAGATAGTACTTGGTGCATTAAACAGTGATGCCATCAGATATTTTTTAATATTCATTACTTTTGTCGTATTGCTCTTAAGGCAATCCATTACATACTCAAGGTGCATGGAATCTAGCTTTAGGAATTTGGATTTTACAAGTTCTGTAGGATATTCATTACTGGCAATCACTATAGTCTTTCCCTTTGTAAGCACCGTTTCCAAAACCAATTCATATATTCCTTGGATTAACTCCTTTTCCAATGGATATCGCTCAAGCATAATATCTAGCTCTAAATTCTTTCTAATAATCTTTGAATAAGCAGCCATCTCATCTATTCTCATTCCATCATCTGCAGATAAGATAAGATTAGATTCAGTATTACTCATTTCAGTATTATTATTTTTATTATTATTAGAGTCCCCAATATAAACTTCTGGAAGTTTGATTTGTAAACCTCTTGAGGTTTGTTCTAAGGACCGGTTTGAATTACAAACTTCTATATTTTCGCCATCACCACTATTTTCTGATGTTTGATTCTTAAACTTCACGCTGTCATCAACAGTGAAGCTTTTTACATATATGATATTCGCCTTCCCCATTCCCTGACGACGTTTTTCTATTAATCCAATCCCTTGTTCGGAATCTAACTCCTGCATTGATTTAATAGCTTTATTCTTGCCACAATTCAACAACTCCATTGCATCCTCTATTGAGAAATAGATGTATGCTCTATTATCATTATCAAACCATCTATTTTTTACAGATAGTCCCATACGGTCTAACATAAGACCGTACAGAACTTTTGCATCTGTAGATAGCACCTTAAAATAGTCATATGTAAATAGTAGCTTTGGTATTCTATAGAAGCTAAATGCATCAGCTCCTGAGCCATAGAAATAATCAAATGTCACTTTATTATCCATACAGTCACCTATCTTTCAGCAGAAGCCTCTTCTTCGGCTTTCTTTAACTGGTCCAATAAATTGATTACTATGGCTTTCATTTCCGACTCAGTATAATATGCCGGAAAGTATTTATATAAAAGATGCTCTTCCAATATTACCTTTTTCTTTGGCACCCTACTTGGTAATGCCTCATTCAAAACATCTATAAGTTTATTTTGAGGAATATCAGAAGAACCTCTATAATCTCTCAGTACAACATACTGTTCCTTCTTTAACAATCCATTTTCTTTTATATATTCAAATACAAACTTCTGAACTCTTGGATCTACTAGTGCAAGATCTGCTCCACTCGTAATAGGAATCTTTTTCTTATCTACAAGGTCCATAAGCTCAGGTATCAACTTCGTAAGCTGAATATATCTCTCGACCGTAGTACCACTAACGTTAGAAGCAGCACCTACAATATCCGATGTATCCAACTTCCCCCCATCGTGGGGGAAAGTTACTTCAATACGCTTTCCTTGATGCTTGATTGCATCCATTTTCATCTTAAAAGCAAATGCTCTTTCACTTGGAAGAATCTCCTCCCTTTGGACATTAGCATCAACCATAATTATAGTAGCTTCGTCATCACTGAGAGGCTTTACAATTGCAGGAATCTTAGTAAGTCCAGCTCTTCCTGCAGCATGCATTCTTCTGTGACCTGAAATCATTTCAAACCTACCATTATCTAAAGGCCTTACAATTACAGGTGATAGAATGCCATTTGCCTTAATACTCTCAACCAATTCATCCATTCTACTATCATCAGTTACCTTGAACGGATGCTCTTTAAACTGGTTAATCAAATCAATTTCTATATCCTTGGTTCCCTCAATTGCCGGAACACATAACAGCTCATCTAAGCTTGTCATTTTAACTTTCTGTCCAACTCTAGTCATTCTTGATTACCTCCTTGATCAAAGATTCATACGCAGCCGCAGCCTTTCCATTTGGATCATATTGGTAAATACTGATTCCTTCCACGCTTGTTTCAGCAGCTCTAACTGATAATGGTATCTCAACCGGGAATACCTTGATTGAACTACTGTATGTCTCATATACGACCTGCGTAATATCCTTCGCATAATTCGTTCTTCCATCCACCATTGTTAGCAATATTCCTTCTATAAATAATGACGGATTCAACTGCTTCTTAACTCGAATAACTGTCTTAATCAACTGCTGAAGACCTTTGACTGGAAGATATGCCGCTTGAACTGGAATCAAAACACTGTCTGCACATACCAGCGCATTTACAGTCAGCATTCCAAGTGATGGCATGCAATCTATAATAATGTAATCATAGAATTCTCTAGCTTTATTAACATACTGTCTCAGAATAGTCTCTCTGCTAATCACTCCTATTAACGAAATCTCCAAACCAGATAACTCAATATTGCCAGGAAGAATATCAACTCCCTCTTTATGATGAAGGATTCCTTCACTGACCATTACTGGCTCATCATTGATTAGCTTAAGCATGGCTGTAGCAAGAGAATACTCCATCTGATCAGGTTCTTGAAACCCAAGACTGATTGTGAGTGACCCCTGCGGATCTGCATCAATAAGCAACACCTTTTTCCCTTCTCTGGCAAGTCCTATTCCAAGATTTACACTTGTGACGGTCTTCCCAACTCCACCTTTTTGATTTGCAACTGCGATTACTTTACACATAAGTTTCTCCTTTCAAATTTGCTCCCATAACGCAAAAAAGACGCCTTCCTATTTCTAGGAAAGCGCCCATTAATACAACTTTATGAAATTGATCTGTCTGATGCCATTTCTGCATTATTATGCAAATTTAGGCACCACTCAGTTGCAATTTTGTTGCAAATTTGTTGCAAATCTCAAATCTAAAGTCCGAAAACCCTTGATTTTACTGGATTACTCGATGATTGTAGCAACTCTACCAGAACCTACTGTACGTCCACCTTCACGGATAGCGAATGTAAGACCCTGCTCACAAGCTACTGGGTGGATAAGTTCGATAGTCATTTCTACGTTATCACCAGGCATGCACATTTCTGTACCTGCTGGAAGGTTACAAACACCTGTAACGTCTGTTGTTCTGAAGTAGAACTGTGGACGATAGTTGTTGAAGAATGGTGTATGACGTCCACCTTCATCCTTTGTAAGAACGTAAACCTGAGCTGTAAACTTCTTGTGGCACTTTACTGAACCTGGCTTAGCAAGAACCTGTCCACGCTCGATATCTGTTCTGTTGATACCTCTAAGAAGAACACCGATGTTATCACCAGCATATGCCTCGTCAAGAAGCTTTCTGAACATTTCGATACCTGTTACAACAGACTTCTGTGTCTCTTCCTTGATACCGATGATTTCAACTTCTTCTGACATCTTAAGTGTACCACGCTCTACTCTACCTGTAGCAACTGTACCACGACCTGTGATAGAGAATACGTCCTCGATAGGCATAAGGAATGGCTTATCTGTCTCTCTCTCTGGATCCGGAATGTACTCATCAACTGTGTCCATGAGTTCCATGATCTTGTCGCCCCACTCTGATGAAGGATCTTCAAGAGCCTTAAGAGCTGAACCCTTAACGATTGGGCAACCTTTGAAGTCGTACTCTTCAAGCTGCTCTGTGATTTCCATTTCAACGAGCTCAAGAAGCTCTTCGTCGTCAACCATATCACACTTGTTCATGAATACTACGATATATGGAACGCCAACCTGTCTTGAAAGAAGGATATGCTCCTTTGTCTGAGCCATAACACCATCTGTAGCAGCAACAACGAGGATAGCACCATCCATCTGAGCTGCACCTGTGATCATGTTCTTAACGTAGTCAGCATGGCCTGGGCAGTCAACGTGAGCGTAATGTCTCTTCTTTGTTGAGTACTCAACGTGAGCTGTAGAGATTGTGATACCTCTTTCTCTCTCTTCCGGAGCCTTATCGATGTTTTCGAAGTCAACCTTCTCGTTACCTTCTACTCTCTCAGCAAGAACCTTTGTGATAGCTGCTGTAAGAGTTGTTTTACCATGGTCAACGTGACCGATTGTACCAATGTTACAATGAGTCTTAGATCTGTCAAATTTTGCTTTTGCCATTTTTAATTTCTCCTTGTTAGATTAAATATAATGTACTGTTCTATAAACAAACCGACTATTATTGATTATATTTCAAACCCTCGGTTTTTTCAAGGCTATATTTAGCCCTTCTTATCAGCCAAAACCTTTTCCTGAACTGACTTTGGAACCGGCTCATACTTCTCAAAGAACATTGAGTAGTTACCACGTCCCTGAGTTCTTGAACGAAGGTCTGTAGCATATCCAAACATTTCTGAAAGTGGAACGAAACCACGAACCATCTTACCGTTACCAACGTCGTCCATACCTTCGATACGTCCACGACGTGAGTTGATGTCACCGATAACATCACCCATGTACTCTTCAGGCATTGTAACCTCAACCTTCATGATAGGCTCAAGAAGTACAGGAGCTGCTTTCTGCATAGCATCCTTAAATGCCATAGAACCTGCAATGTGGAATGCCATTTCTGATGAATCGACTTCATGGTATGATCCGTCATAAACTGTAGCATGTACACCTACAACAGGGAATCCGCCAAGAATACCGGTCTTAGTAGCTTCTTCGATACCTTCACCGACTGCAGGGATGTATTCCTTAGGAATAGCACCACCAACGACTTCTGAATCGAACTTGAATAATTCTTCGCCGTTAGCATCCATAGGCTCGAAACGAACCTTACAGTGTCCGTACTGACCACGTCCACCTGACTGCTTAGCATACTTAGAATCAACTTCAACTGACTTAGTAATAGCTTCCTTGTATGCAACCTGTGGTGCACCAACGTTAGCTTCTACCTTAAATTCACGAAGAAGTCTGTCAACGATGATCTCAAGGTGAAGCTCACCCATTCCGGCGATGATTGTCTGACCTGTTTCCTGATCTGTATGAGCACGGAATGTAGGATCTTCTTCAGCAAGCTTTGCTAATGATTCACCAAGCTTACCCTGACCTGCCTTTGTCTTTGGCTCGATAGCAAGCTCAATAACCGGCTCAGGGAATTCCATAGACTCAAGGATAACAGGATGCTGCTCATCACAAATTGTATCACCTGTTGTTGTGAACTTGAATCCAACTGCTGCTGCGATATCACCTGAGTAAACCTTATCAAGCTCAGATCTCTGGTTAGCATGCATCTGAAGGATACGTCCAACTCTTTCCTTTTTACCCTTTGTAGCGTTAAGTACGTATGAACCTGAGTTCATTGTACCTGAATAAACTCTGAAGAATGCGAGCTTTCCTACGAATGGGTCTGCCATAATCTTAAATGCTAAAGCTGCGAAAGGCTCTTCATCTGATGAGTGTCTCTCAACTTCATTACCATCAAGGTCAACACCCTTAATTGCAGGGATGTCTGTAGGTGCCGGCATATACTCAAGAACAGCGTCAAGGAGCTTCTGTACACCCTTGTTTCTGTATGCTGAACCACAGCAAACAGGAACTGCAGTACATTCACATGTACCCTTACGAAGTGCTGCCTTAAGTTCTTCAACTGTGAGCTCTTCACCCTCAAGATATTTCATTGTAAGGTCATCATCAAGCTCTGCAATTTTTTCAATTAATTCGTCATGGTAAAGCTGTGCTTCATCCTTCATATCATCAGGGATGTCAACGATTGAAATATCATCACCCTTATCATCATTGTAGATGTAAGCTTTCATCTCCATAAGGTCGATAATTCCCTTGAACTCGTCTTCCTTACCGATAGGAAGCTGAAGAACGATTGCGTTTTTACCAAGTCTGTCTCTAATCTGATCTACTGCTCCGTAGAAATTTGCTCCAAGGATGTCCATCTTGTTGATGAAAGCCATTCTAGGAACGTTATATGTGTCAGCCTGTCTCCATACGTTTTCTGACTGTGGCTCTACACCACCTTTGGCACAGAAAACACCAACAGCGCCATCAAGTACACGAAGTGATCTCTCAACTTCCACAGTGAAATCTACGTGACCAGGTGTATCAATAATGTTGATACGATGCTCAAGTGCGCCCGGCTTTGCTTTGCAGTTTTCCTGAAGTGTCCAGTGGCATGTTGTAGCAGCTGATGTGATTGTGATACCTCTCTCTGCTTCCTGTTCCATCCAGTCCATTGTTGCAGTACCTTCATGAGTATCACCAATCTTGTAGTTAACACCAGTGTAATAAAGTATACGCTCTGTCAATGTAGTCTTACCCGCATCGATATGAGCCATAATACCAATATTTCTGGTTCTCTCCAATGGATATTCTCTTCCAGCCAAGATCTCTTCCTCCTATTAGAATCTGTAGTGTGCAAAAGCTCTGTTTGCTTCTGCCATTTTGTGCATATCTTCTTTTCTCTTTACAGCTGAGCCTGTGTTTGCTGCTGCGTCAAGAATTTCGTTTGCAAGGCGTTCTTCCATAGTCTTTTCGCCGCGCTTACGTGAGAAAAATGTAAGCCAACGAAGAGCTAATGCCTGACGACGATCAGGACGAACTTCGATAGGTACCTGATATGTAGCACCACCGATACGTCTTGCCTTAACTTCGAGCATAGGCATAAGATTGTTCATAGCCTCGTCGAATACTTCAAGAGCCGGCTTTCCAGCCTTCTCTTCTACTCTTTCAAAAGCTCCATATACAATTTTCTGTGCAACACCCTTCTTGCCATCTAACATAATGTTATTAACAAGCTTTGTTACGACTTTGCTATTGTAAATTGGATCTGCTAATACGTCTCTTTTCTGGATATGTCCTTTACGTGGCACGTCTCTTCCCTCCTTAATCAAAATTTATTCATCGGATCACTATTAATCCGACAGTGATTAGATCATAGGTACTCACATGTATTCCGCTAAATGTGTTCGCGCTGGATGTATCATAAATTTGTGAAATGAATTCCAACACTCAATTTAGTTTTGTTTAGAGTTTCCTAACATCGCGCTGATTATACAGCCCGATAAATACACCCGGTGCAATTACTTAGCAGCCTTAGGTCTCTTAGCGCCGTACTTAGAACGGGCCTGCTTACGGTTAGCTACTCCGGCTGTATCGAGAGTTCCACGAATAACATGGTAACGTGTACCAGGTAAATCCTTTACTCTACCGCCACGGATAAGAACAACTGAGTGTTCCTGAAGATTGTGGCCTTCTCCCGGAATATAGCTTGTTACTTCAATTCCGTTTGAAAGACGAACTCTGGCGATTTTACGAAGAGCTGAGTTAGGCTTTTTAGGTGTAGCTGTCTTAACTGCTGTACATACACCACGCTTCTGTGGAGAAGATGTCTCGATAGGTCTCTTGTGAAGAGAGTTAAATCCCTTTCCGAGAGCAGGTGCTGTAGACTTCTTAACAGCTGTCTGTCTACCCTTTCTTACTAACTGGTTAAATGTTGGCATTCTTTTCACCTCCTTGTATTATAATTTACTGTTACAAATCATTCGATTTGCCTTGCGTTTTACTTAAAAATCGTCGTTTTTACGCAAAACCGCAATCTAAAATATTATAGAGGTTGACCACATATTAAGTCAACCCCTACATATCGTGCACAATTAACGAATTTATCGCTAAAATTTGTATTATTTTATGCTAAATGTACTTAATGGCAAGAGCACCGGTTATAAGGTGTCTTGCCATTAAGTATTGTCAGGCTTATTCAGCTTCTGGCCGGAACGTTAACGAGTGAGTACTCAAGTTCCGATTCTTCTCTCAAGAGCTTAACAGGATGGAAGAAATAACTCATCCTTGGCACCCTATCATTACCGCTTAAAGCAATCACTCTCTCAATATGTGACTCAATCCACAGCGCATAAGCTAATATTGCTAAAAGTACAAGACTAATAACAACGACTGCGACAACCGGAGCGTAGCTGAACCGGTTAAAGTTGCCGGAAAGCGGCACCTGGTTATCTTCAATAATAGTAAAAACGTAATCCATATCCTGTCACCTCGGAAAACTAATACAATGAGACTACGCTATATAGCCTACACTATATATGACTGTAAAAAAAACACAAACGGTCCTTTTTTCACAATTTTTCTCATATTTTTGTCAACTTTTTTCAATTTCGCAAGGCTTTGGCCACCCGCGCAAATTAACTTCGTCACATATCCCGTATAATGTGAGTACAATGTGAAAATTGTGTGACTTTCTTCTTTAATTTAAGTAATTTTTAATATATAATCAAATTGTCACAATATGACAGTTTACTTTCATTCAGGAGGAAATAAAAGTGAAAAAGGACTCAATTCGTATATATAAAACATTCAAGGCTGTTCAGCTCATTCTTCTAATTGTTTTCTTTCTTGCATTTTTCATATACCTAAAGACAGATCCTGTATTAAGCGCCAGCATTTTCACAAACTCAAAGCTTCTTACAATCTGCGTATTCTTATGGGCGTTCATGATTTTCTCATTCTTTGCGATAATCATGGATTTCAGACAGCTTGAGAAAAACATTTCAGATTCAGACGACCTTAACAGACTTGCTTACCTTGATTCGCTCACAGGTATACCTAACAGAATAAGCTGCGACATCATATTTAAAAAATATGAGGATGCTTCTGCTGAAACAATATCAAACCTTGCATGCGCTCTTATTTCAATCACAAATTTGTCGCTTATTAATGAAGCACTTGGAAGGTCCAGAGGTAACTACTTAATTCAGGATTTTGCCTCAATATTCGAAACTGTAGGTAAGAATTACGGCTTCGTCGGAAGAAACGGCGGTAACGAATTCCTTATTGTGATTGAAGAATGCGATAAGGAAAAGATGGCTTCATTTAACAGTTCTCTTGCAGACGCAGTTAAGGCCTACAATGATTCATCTAATCATATGCCTGTAACATACAGAACATATACAGCATTTAATAGCGAACTTAACAAAGCAACATTCCCAGAGATAATTACTCAGCTCTATAAAGAAAGAGGAATGCATTAATGGCAGATTACGACCATGTATATATTGCAACTCTTGTGAAGAAGGCACAGAACGGTGATTCGCAGGCTTTTTCCGAGTTGTACACAATTTCATGTCAGAAGGTGTATAATTATGCCTTAAGATATTTAAAGGACGAACACCTTGCACAGGATGCGGTTCAGGAAACCTACATCACCGCATTCAAAAACATGCAGGGCATAAACGATCCTTCTCTTTTTATTGCATGGCTTAATCAGATTAACTTCCACACGTGCTATGATATGTGTAAGAAGCTCAATTCACAGTATGGCGTAGTTGATTCAGATCAGCTTGAATTAACAAGAGACGACAACATAGAACATAATCCTGAGGATGTTTATGAGCGCAATGACGAAGTCAGAAAGCTAAGAGAAGCGATTGACAGACTACCGTTCCTTGAAAAGCAGGTCATCGTTCTTAGGTATTACAACGATATGAAGCTTGAGGAAATAGCAAAAGCACTCTCCATCAGCCGCAGTACTGTCAAGAGATATCTTCAGAGTGCAAAAGAAAAACTTAAGAATTTTTAGAAAGGAGGAGAATGTCATGAAAAAAAAGTCAAATTATCGTCTTGATAAAGAAAAAGCAGATGAAATGCTTAATAATATACTTGATACTTGCAATCTCCCTCCTACTTCTGATACGCTTGAGACGGATATGCTTATTCACAGCCTTCAGAGAAGAAAAATATTTGTATTCAAGATTATAGCAATATTTTTCCTTATTGTTGCAGTAATATCTCCTCTTTTTTTCAAGGCTGACCCTAGTTTTATGCTCATTAATTCGTCAAAGACGGTTGTCGTGGCATCTCATATGCTATACGAGGACTGCTTTGTGATGACTTTATCCGGCGATGCCGACTTTAAAAATATTTATGCAAAAAAGAATGACGGAGCACTTGTGTATCCTGACCAGGCAGACTCATCATCGGGCGTCGTAATTCTTCCGTACAACGGGGACGCACTTAATATTTATATTCCTACTAAAAGCGGGGAATGTATTCAGGCAGTATTAAATGAGACCAAATAAATGCCACGTAATTTTATATAAAAATATAATATTATGTCTGATCATTTCTTTAGCAGGTCTGATATCCGGTTGCAAAGGCAATTCTTCCGTTGATGTTGCAAGCGTTGACATCACCACAAGTAACACGGGCGGCCGTACTAACGAAACAATCGTACTTAAACCTGTTGCAAGCGGTGTATCAACAATTTCTTCATCTGATGCGATCATAGACTATTCAAATGCATCGGAAGGATACATCGTTTTTACATACACGGGCGATACAAGTAAGGTTAAGCTTCAGTTGACCGGGTCCAATCAGATTACATATACTTATAATATTATTCCTGATAATCAGACCGTAATACCACTCTCTCAAGGGAGCGGCGATTATGATATTTCCGTTTATGAAAATATTGAAAATGATCAGTATGCCTTAAGCATGACAGACAGAATAAGTGTTACAATAACTAATGAGTTCGGACCGTTTTTGTATCCGAACCAGTACGTTTATTTTGATGAAAACTTTGCGGCAGTTAAAAAGGCTGCAGAGCTTGCCAAGGACGCAACATGTGACTTAGAAGTTGTCGGCAGGGTTTATGATTTTGTAATAAATAATGTAACTTATGACCATGAGGAAGCAAAAACGGTTGCATCAAATTACCTTCCGGATGTTGATGAAGTTATGTCAACCGGTAAAGGAATATGCTTCGACTATGCTTCTTTGATGGCTGCAATGTTAAGAAGCCAGGGAATTCCAACGCGCTTGGAAATCGGCTATGCCAAGGATGCATACCACGCCTGGATTTCCGTATACACCAAGGATTTAGGCTGGATTGGCGGCGTTATCAAATTCGACGGAACAAACTGGACGCTTATGGACCCTACTCTTGCGTCCAATTCAAAAGATATAGGTAAAATCAAAGACTTTATAGGTGACGGTTCAAGCTATACCGTGAAATACATGTACTAACCGGAGGAATTAAGTATGGAAAATGATTCAAAAAGACTGAAAATGATGTCAAATAAAGAGCTTGCCATGTTTTGTGACCAGATGGCCATGATTTTAAAGGCAGGTCAGACACCGGAATCAGGAATTTCCCTTATGCTCGAAGACGCTGCTTCTGAAGAAGCCGTAAGAATACTTGAGCCAATCGCCAAGATGTGCGATTTGGGTGAGCCTTTCCATAAAGCGTGCGAAGCTTCAGGCGTTTTCCCTAAGTACGCATTAAATATGATAGAAATCGGAAATACTTCCGGTAAATTAGACGAGGTGCTTGAATCTTTAGCCAACCATTACAACCGTGAGGAGGCTGTTGCACAGAGCATTAAAAGCGCCGTTACATACCCATTCCTCATTATTTTCATGATGATGATTGTCATTTTAGTGCTTGTAATCAAGGTTCTTCCGATATTCCAGCAGGTATTCGTTCAGCTTGGAACCGAAATGACAGGCTTTTCCAAAGGTCTTCTTAACTTTGGTAACACGCTTTCGACTTATTCAGCAGTTTTTGTCGGCATTGTAGTGCTCTTAGCTCTGTTATTTCTCTACTTTACTAAGGTTCAATCAGGCAAAAAGGCACTGTTTTCGTTCCTTGCGAAGTTCCCATTGACCAAAGGCTTTTACGACAAAGTAGCGGCCGGCCGGTTTGCTTCGGGTATGGCAATAATGAAAGCTGCCGGTCTTGACACTGACAAAAGCCTTGAGCTTACGGCTCAGCTTGTAGATAACGAAGCAATGGTTAAGAAAATCGATGAATGTAAGAAGCTTATGGACGGTGATGAAAATACACCCGGTATTTCGTTTTCCGAATCCCTTGCTAAGA
>SAMEA3663299__coassemble_384_pt1 | contig 21730 bp, 26 predicted proteins | sample SAMEA3663299__metabat2_high_PE_013 | metagenome-assembled genome bin SAMEA3663299 (sample SAMEA3663299) | pig gut metagenome | biome: pig gut; feature: pig-associated habitat; material: faeces | place: China | collected 2013 | reverse complement strand
TTATATATGTTAATGACGAAGCCAACAAACAGACTTTATCTATCCTATTCAAGAATTTCTGAAAGCGGTGAGTCAATAAGACCTTCATATATTATTAAGGTTATTAAAGATATGTTTAGTGATACAGAGGTTGAAAGGGATTTTGAAGATCCTAAAGCTTCTGTATACAATATTCCTTCATTATTTAGTGCAATTGTTGAGAATTTACAGGAGGAACAGGCTAAGCTTTTAATTAATACATTTCTTAATGTATCTGGTGATAATGACAGCCTTAAGAATATTCTTATTAAATCTGTAAATGCTGCATTTGCCGGAGTACTTAACAGGAATGATTCAATTAGTAAGGCTGTAGCTTCGGTATTATACGGTAAATCAATCATTGGCTCGGTAACAAGACTTGAACAGTATGCTAAATGCAGCTTTAATTACTTCCTTAAATATGGACTTTCACTTAAAGAGCGAGAAATATTCAGCTTTGAAGCAAAGGATATGGGTACTGTTCTTCATGCCGTACTTGAGAAGTATGCCGATAAGGTTAACTCAAATAATATTGGCTTTTCAGATGTAAGTGAAGAACTTTCAGAAGCATTCGTTAAGGAAGCTATTAATGAGTGTATGGATGATCCATCAATGAGCGTACTTTCGTCAACATTCAGGCATAAGTACATGCTTGAGAGAATTTATAGAATTTCTATGCGTAGTGTCAGGGTTCTTACTGAGCATATCAAGGCAGGAGATTTCTTAATTAAGGGAACGGAAGTGAGCTTTAAGAGTGTAGATAATTTAAGCTCAATTACATTTAAGCTTTCAGATGAAGAAATCATGAAATTCAGCGGTAAGATTGACAGGCTTGATACTTTTGAAGATGATGAGCACATTTACGTCAAAATTATTGATTATAAATCAGGTGATAAGAGTCTTAACCTTATTGAGATTTACAGAGGTTTAAGCTTACAGCTTGTTGTATATATGAATGCAGCTACAGAGCTTCTTAACAGAAACAGTAATAAAGAAATAGTACCTGCCGGCATTCTTTACTATCATATTGACGATCCGATAGTTGAGGGATTAATTGATGAGGACAGTGACAGCATAGCTGACAAAATTAAAAAGCAGCTTAAAATGAAAGGACTTGTCAATAATGATGAGAATGTATACTCACATATTGATAAGGATTTTAGTAAGACATCGGATATTATTCCTGTTTCAAGGAAGGCTGACGGAACACTTTCTAAGAATTCTTCTGCTATTGCGAGTGAAGAGTTTGACACAATATCTAAATATGTTAATAAGAAGATTATAAGCATTGGAAGAGAAATACTTGATGGCAATATCAAGGCAGAACCGCATTCGGCTGATTCAATCGATGATAAAGTATGCGCATACTGTCCGTATACGGATATGTGTAAATATAACGGAGAAAAAGCAGAATACGGAGACGGCGTTAACAAAGATAATGTACTTGATATGATGAAAGAAGTCGTATCCACTAAAGAGGAAAGCTGATATGGGCAAGCCTAAATTTACAAAAATGCAGCAGGCTGCAATAGACATTAATAATAAGAACATACTTGTATCTGCTGCTGCAGGTTCAGGTAAAACTGCTGTACTTGTAAGCAGAATAATAGACAGGGTACTTGATAAGGATAACCCTGTTGATATTGACAGAATTCTTGTTATGACGTTTACAAGAGCTGCAGCTTCACAGATGAAGGAGAAGATTCTTGAGGCAATTAATGAAGAGCGTCTTAAAAATCCTCATGATAAGAACTTAAGCAGGCAGTATATGCTTGTTCATAATGCTTATATTGTGACAATTGACAGCTTTTGCATGAACGTTGTCAGAAACCATTTTGAAGAAATAGGACTTTCACCTGATTTCAGAATGGCTGATGATGCAGAAATAACCCTTATTAAAAACGACGTATTATCAGAAGTATTGGAAGAATGCTATGAAAACGGTGATGAAAGCTTCTTAAGGATGACAGAGATTTTTGCATCTAAGAAGACAGATACTATTATTGAAGATTTGATTCTTAAAATTGAGAATTATTCAGAAAGCTATCCTGACCCGAAAGGATGGATAGAATCATGTATTCAGTTTAATGCTTCTATATTAAGTGGTAATGATGAAAAGGCAGGCGAAAACAAAAGTCTTGAAGACAAATACGAATGGCTTTTTATCTATTTATCATCTGTCAGAAATGAGCTTAACTATTTAAGGAGAATTCTTGATGAGGCAGGTGATATATGCACGCTTGAATTTGGTCCGTTTGCATATCTTGATGCGATAGAAAGTGATATAGAAAAGGTTGACAGATTGCTTGGCTTTAGTGACTATAATGACCTTTATTTACGCTCACTTGATGATAGTCTTCTTGATTTTAAGAAGCTTGCTTCATACAGACTCCCTAAGGAAGGAACGGTAACTGCAGCTGAGCTTAATGAAAGGACTACTTTAAAAGATAGAGTTAATAGTATAAGGGAAAAGTATAAAAAATCCTTTAAGCAAATAGTCGAAGTTGTTTCATCGATGAGCCCTGAAACAATTGATAAGGGTATGAAAATGATGGCAGGCCCTGTAAAAGAGCTTGCAGAGCTTTCTATGCTATTTATTGAGAGATTCAATGAGAAAAAACGCGACTTAAATGTTGTTGATTTCTCGGATATTGCTCATATGTGTCTTGATATATTAAAGGCTGAGGATGGCAATACAGCAAGACAGTATCGGGAATTCTTTAAAGAAATATATGTAGATGAGTACCAGGATTCCAATTTTGTCCAGGAAGAGATATTAAAGCTTATATCGAACGAAACTGATACAACAGGCAATGTATTTATGGTTGGTGACGTGAAGCAGAGTATTTATGGATTCAGAAACGCAAAGCCTGAGATTTTTATCGAAAAATATGACAGATATATTAAATATTCAGATGATTATGATGATTCATCAAGGGATGTATGTGTTAATTTGTCTCACAATTTCAGATCAAGAGGCGAGGTTTTGACATCTGTCAATAATATTTTTAAGAAAATAATGACAAGGGAGCTTGGCGGAATCGAATATGATGATGATGCAAAGCTCAATCAGGGCAGACAATTTGAGGACTTTGGATGTGATAACGAAACAGAGGTTAATCTGTACATTTTAGGGAAGGATGATAAGGAAAAGGAATCAGAAGCATTAATGGTTGCTAATAAGATTAAATATCTAATGCAAAATATGCTTGTTGAGGATTCATCGTGCGAGGGTGGTAAGAGACCTCTTAAATACTCAGATATCGTAATACTTTTCAGGACACTTAAAAACTGGGATACAGTATTCAGGGATGTTCTTGAAAGCCAGGGGATTCCGGTATTTATTACATCCTCTGTTGGGTATTTTGAGGCTTTAGAGGTTAAAACAATACTCAATTTCCTTAAAATTGTTGATAATCCGCTTCAGGACATTCCTTTTGCGCAGGTGATGATGTCTGTAATTGGTGATTTTAGTGAAGAGGATGTTGCACTTATCAGGTCAGAATTTAAGGATGGCTATCTGTATGAAGCCTTCATAAATTATTTTAATACTCATTGTACAGGTGAGAACGTCACTAATGGTACGCTTTGTGAAAAGGTAATTTCATTTAATGAAAAGATAAATGAATACAGAAAAAAGAGCGAATACCTATCAGTGTCAGAAATTCTTACTGAAATAATAGATGGAGAATATGGCAATATCATAAAGGCGCTGCCTGGTGGTAAAAAGAAATTCGCCAATTTGAATATGCTCCTTATGAAGGCTATTGAGTATGGAAAGACGAGCTATAAGGGTATTTTCCAGTTCAACAGATATATTGAGACAATCAGAAAATATGAGATTGACTACGGTGAGGCAAATCTGTCTGATGAGAATGATGATACAGTGCGTATTATGAGTATCCACAAGAGTAAAGGTCTTGAATTCCCTGTATGCTTTGTGTCAGGCATTAGCAAGCAGATTAATTTTAAGGACACAAATGCAGCTGTACTGACAGATGGACAATTTGCAATTGCGACAGACATTATTGATATTGAAAGAAGAGTAAAGTCAAAATCTCTTTTTAAGGATGCGATAGCAAAGAAAAAGCATACAGAGATTATTGCTGAGGAATTGAGGCTATTGTATGTTGCAATGACGAGAGCCAAGGAAAAGCTCATTCTTACAGGCACCGTTAAGGATGAGAAAACGTTGACGGAATCGCTTGTTACGCTTGAAAATATTACATCATATCTTGATATGTATATATTGGCGTCTGACAATGGAGTTGTTGATGATATAAGGCTTTCATACTATACACAAAAGGACCTTATTGATGATGCAGTTAAGGAAAGCATCGGTAATGAGGCTTTAAGAGCAGAGCTTATCAGACTGATTGCAGGTGAGAGTGAATTTAAGGAAGCTGATAATGAGATTGCTAAACGTCTTGAGTTTAGTTATCCATATGAAGATAAGGGATACGTGAAGCTTGGGGTTTCACAGATTATGCATAACTCTCAAAAGCCTATCAATGCAGAGAATTCAGACTATGCAGAGAGTACTGCATATATATATGAAGAAACTAATGAGGATGAGGCATACGATAAGGAGACTTCATCTAATAATAGCAGGGGTGCGCTACACGGAACTGCGGTTCATAGAATATTAGAAATATGGGATTACAGCAGGGAAGTGACTCATGAATCTGTACGAGATTTCCTTAAATATGCAGAAGATGAGATGCTTATGGAAGAGGAACTTTTTGGCATTGTTAACGAAGATGAGATATATAATTTCCTCACATCGGATATAGCTAAAAGGATGAAAGAGGCAGATGAAAGAGGAGAATTAAGGAGAGAACAGCCTTTTGTTATCTGTGATGATGAGAATGACCCTGAGTCAATGCTTGTCCAGGGAGTTATCGATGCGTTCTTCTTTGAGGACGATATGATTGTTCTTGTTGACTATAAGACTAATAACGTAAAAACTGAAAAAGCACTTAAGGATAAATACAAAATCCAGCTTGATTATTATGCGAAGGCATTAAAGAGGATGCTTAATAAAGAAATCAAGGAAAGTGTCATATATTCCACAGTTCTTAACAGATGTATCAGTATCTAGTAGATGAAAAACAGGCTTAAAAATGATAAAATATAATGGAGTGAAAGCGTTCATCAGTATTATAGATACATTTTACATACAGGAACAAAAATGGATAGTTATAACAAAAACACTACAAGACGTAAGGCTCAGTCTATTCAGGATATGATAAACAGTACTCCTGCTACGGGCTCAGGACTTAAGAAAAGTGGATATTCAGGACCTAAGAATGCTACAGGTCGTGTGACAGGGAATACCCAGTCGCTTTATGCAACTTCTGATTTAAGCGGAATAAATGTTAATAAATCGCTTGATTATGACAGATGGGGGAATTCCAATGAAGGAATGCCAAAGCCTAAAAAGCCGAGGTATAAGGCTGACGTTGCTAACCCTATGCGCGGTAATTTCCTTAAGAGAGATTTAGAGCAGAGTAAGGAAAGACTTGAGAAAAAGTCGAAGGAAATAGACAGAGGCCTTTCGAGAAACATTGAGAGAAATGACAGATATGTTGCACCGGCCTACAGAGGACCGCTTGATTCATACGGATGGATTATTTATACGGTAATCCTTGTTATTTGTGTAACTGTAACGTTGATTTCCTCAGGCGTTAAGCCAAGAGGTTTAGGCTATGTATATCCGATGAATGTAATTACAATTTCCGGAGTAGTTAACAGTTCATATGAGCACAGAATGGGAATAAAGAGTGCATTTGATACTTCAAATAATAACGCAGTCTCTAATTCAACAGATAGTTCCGTTATCGATTCGAGTGAAACTATAAGCAATACAAAGGATGTAGAAGCAGTTGATCCTAATTCACTTACAGATTTAGGCTCTGATGGAGAAGCGGCTACACTTGATGATGGTTCAATGGAAATTCCGGGAGTAACTCAGGCTACATCGCATGAAGAACTGGTTCAGCAGATTCAGGCAGCACTCAGTGCAGGAAATTACTCATTTATCTCTGCGAAGTTTGCATATGAAGATGAAAATACAGGACAGCTTGATGCATATCCAATGTCGCAGATTAAGCATTTTTGCGAATATATGAGCAATAATCCTGATAAAATTACTTCATTTATTAATAATATTAGCTCACAAGAGTATTCGGCTACTAACGGAACAGCCTATATTCTTAAGCTTCCGATTATGAAATTTACTGTTAAGATGGGTGAAAGCACAGATACGTTCGTGCTTGACAATACTGTCGTAAAAGTGTCGGGATTTTCTGATGTCATTGTTAACGGAAATCAGAACGCGGCGATTTATCCGCTTCTTCCTTGCATGTATACTGTGACACTCACTAACAATGCATGGGCAACACCTTCTCAGTCTCAGGAAATAGAGGCAACACTTGGAGAGGGTAATCTTGAAATCAAGGTTGGACAGGCAAGTGAATAGAACACTCAAATATAAACTTGATATATCGGGGATAATCGCACTGGTTATTAGTGTGATTATTATGATGATAAGTAATCTTTTACTTTCATCAATTTGGACAGAGCAGATTAAAGAAGTGTATTTTGATACAGTGATTTGTGTATGTGCTTCTTTATTTGGTCCGTTCATCGGACTTATGACCGGATTTTTAGGATCTGTGTGTGGCGACATTATTGTGAAGAAACAAATTGTTTTTTCGGATGGCATCATATATTTGATTCTTGGATACATCATAGGAAGTTTTGCAAACAGATACGGAATAAGAGAAGGCAGATTTAAAGGAGAGAAATGTGTTGTATGGTTTTTGGTTAATGCAATAGGCACTACTTCTGCACTGTTTTTCTTAAAGCCGTTTGTTGATCACATTATTTATGACAAGGATATGTTCATGTCACTTCGTGAGAGTGGGATGGTCACATTAGTATGCACTGTTCCGCTTGGCATTGTGCTAACAATTCTATTTCATTCTATAAGTAAATCCTTTAAAAAGCGTACAAAAATAAATAATAAATAATAAATAATAAAAAATGTCAAAACGTTAGTTGACAATTAGTAATGATAGTATTATAATGCTCTCTGTTAGCACTCAAGAGGCACGAGTGCTAACAAATAAAAGGATATCAATATTATTTAATATTTAGGAGGTATAGTTATGCAGTTATTACCACTTGGTGACAGAGTTGTATTAAAACAGCTTGAGGCAGAGGAAACGACAAAGTCTGGAATCGTGCTTCCGGGACAGAATAAAGAGAAACCACAGCAGGCTGAGGTTATAGCGGTAGGACCTGGCGGAATGGTTGACGGAAAAGAAATTAAGATGCAGGTTGAGGTTGGCCAGCAGGTTATTTATTCAAAGTATGCAGGAACAGATGTTAAGCTTGATGACGAAGAATTCATTATCGTTAAGCAGTCAGATATTTTAGCAGTAGTAAAGTAATTGGAGGAATTTAATCATGGCAAAAGAGATAAAATACGGTGCAGAGGCACGTGCAGCTTTAGAAGCCGGAGTTAACCAGCTTGCTAATACAGTAAGAGTAACACTTGGACCTAAGGGAAGAAACGTAGTACTTGATAAGTCATATGGTGCTCCACTTATTACAAATGATGGTGTTACTATCGCAAAGGAAATCGAGCTTGAAGATGCATTCGAGAACATGGGTGCACAGCTTGTTAAGGAAGTGGCTACAAAGACTAATGATGTAGCAGGTGATGGTACAACAACAGCTACAGTTCTTGCACAGGCAATGATCAACGAAGGAATCAAGAATCTTGCAGCAGGAGCTAACCCAATCATCTTAAGAAAGGGTATGAAGAAGGCTACAGACGCAGCAGTTGAAGCTATTAAGAAGATGAGCTCACCTGTTGATGGTAAGAACCATATCGCTAAGGTTGCAGCTATTTCAGCAGGCGATGAAGCAGTTGGTAACATGGTTGCAGATGCTATGGAAAAGGTATCAAAGGACGGCGTTATCACTATCGAAGAGTCAAAGACGATGCTTACAGAGCTTGACCTTGTAGAAGGTATGCAGTTCGACAGAGGATATATCTCAGCATACATGGCTACAGATATGGATAAGATGGAAGCAGTTCTTGAGAATCCATACATCCTCATCACAGACAAGAAGATTTCTAACATTCAGGAGATTTTACCACTCCTTGAGCAGGTTGTTCAGTCAGGAGCTAAGCTCTTAATCATAGCTGAGGATATCGAAGGTGAAGCATTAACAACACTTATTGTTAACAAGCTCCGTGGAACATTCTCAGTAGTAGGTGTTAAGGCTCCGGGATATGGTGACAGACGTAAAGCAATGCTTCAGGATATCGCAATCCTTACAGGTGGACAGGTTATTTCAGATGAGCTTGGCCTTGATCTTAAGGAGACAACTCTTGAGCAGCTTGGCCGTGCTAAGTCAGTTAAGGTTCAGAAGGAAAATACTGTAATCGTAGACGGTGAAGGCAATAAGGCTGACATCGATGCAAGAATTGCACAGATTAAGAAGCAGATTGAAGAGACAACATCTGACTTTGATAAAGAGAAGCTCCAGGAGAGACTTGCTAAGCTTGCAGGCGGAGTTGCAGTAATCAGAGTAGGTGCTGCTACAGAAACAGAAATGAAGGAAGCTAAGCTTCGTATGGAGGATGCTCTTGCTGCTACACGTGCTGCAGTAGAAGAGGGTATCATCTCAGGTGGTGGATCAGCATATATCCATGCATCTAAGGAAGTTGCTAAGCTTGCAGAGACACTTTCAGGTGATGAAAAGACAGGTGCTAACGTAGTACTTAAGGCACTTGAGGCTCCACTTTTCCACATCGCTGCAAATGCCGGACTTGAAGGTGCAGTTATTATCAATAAGGTTTACGAATCAGAACCAGGTATCGGATTCAATGCTCTTACAGAGGAATATGTAGATATGGTTAAGGACGGAATTCTTGACCCGGCTAAGGTTACAAGATCAGCCCTCCAGAACGCAACATCTGTTGCTTCAACTTTCCTTACAACTGAGTCAGTAGTTGCTGACATCAAAGAGCCGGTTCCACCAATGCCAGCCGGCGGAAACCCAGGCATGGGAATGATGTAAGCGAATAACGAAACGATATAACGAATAAGCAGACAGACCCGCGCATGCTTGCATGCGAAAGGGTCTGTTTGTTTATGAGTGTGTATCCGTTGACAAACGGATATGAGAAATCGCAAAGCGATTTCGAATAATCGTTTCGTTATTCGCTTATTGTATATCGTTGACAAACGGATATGAGAAATCGCTTCCTCCACTCTTGACAATCCCAGGCAAATTCACTACAATGAGGATATTGGTTAACGATGATTCACTCTAAACCTAAAACCATACGAAATATCAACAAAATTTAAATAATATAAAAAGGTGGTATGTATAGTGATAAGTAATGAGGTAAGCACAAAAGAAAAATTTGTCATTGAAGCATTAAGACTTTTTTCGGAAAAAGGATACGAGGCTGTATCCGTAGCTGAAATCGCAGGCGCCGTAGGCTGCTCAGCTCCTGCGTTATACAAGCATTACAAGAGCAAGAAGCAACTGCTTGAAGCTGTTATCGAAGCAAGTAATAAGGGCTTTGAAGCACAGATGGAGGCGATGCACTTTGATTTTGATTCAAATGGAAAAGATAGGGAAGCTTTCATCGACATGACTGAGGAAGATGAAATTAAAAGACTTCAGGACATTGTAAGCTATGCAATTCATAACTGGTTTTCACAGGCTTTTCGTAAATTATGTACTGTTGAACAGTTCCATATGAAGGAATTATCTGAAGCCTATGATTTAAGATACGTTGATTTTCCAATCAATCAGTATGAGAAGATTTTTGAACTATGGATTGAGTCAGGAAAGATGAAACCGGGAAATGCAAGGGCTATGGCAGCTTTATATGTAGGATATCCGATGCTTGTTATCGGAATCTGCGACAGAGACCCACAAAAGGAAGAGGAATGTATGAAAAAAATCGAAGAGCATATTCGTGAGTTTAACAAACAATTCAGAAACAGTTAACAATATGTATATATAATAAGAAGAAAGAGGAAGACTATGAAAAATTGTTTTATTAAAGGAATGAGTACTGCGCTTACATCAATACTCGCAGTAATATTCATTATTTCAAATGTATTTGCGGCATCTGATACATTTGATACTGATTCATCGGGGAATGTATTTGGCGCAGGTGACGTTGTCAATGTTGTGACAGGCGCATCGGGAGAAATAAACAACGAACTTTTCGCAGCAGGAATGGACGTTAGCGCTAACGATGTTTATATCGACGGAAGTGCATTTGTTGCAGGACAGAGCGTTACGATAAAGAATTCAGAAGTGGGCGCATCAATATTTGCGGCAGGTAACACTGTAACAATTGATGCAATCGCTAATAACAACATCTGGGCAGCAGGAAATAATATTATCGTATCGGAAGATACATCAGTTAAGGGAATCCACCTTGCAGGTAACAGTGTTTCGGTATCGGGTGATTATGAAGGTGCTTCAATTTGTGGTTCAACCGTATTTTTTGATGCAGTTGTAGACGGTGATGTTACTATTGAAGCCGATGAGATAACTATCGGTGATAATGCCAGGGTTTTAGGAAATCTTACGATAACAGCACCTAGTAATCCTGATGCTGATTCAATTACAGAAGGTGATTATACATACGAAAAGCCGGCAGTAGACACAGATGATGACTATGATGGTGATGAAAAATTTGCAGTTAAGAAGAAATTCATGAAAAACTTCTCAAAAGCGTCACTTGGTTTACTTTTACTTAAGAAAATTAAGAAGGTAGTACTTGGTCTTATCAAGTATGCATTGCTTGCAGCAGTACTGGCGTTTGTATTTAAGAAGAATTTGGATAAGTCATACGAATACGCAACGACTAAGACAGGTGCATTTATCGGAACAGGCGCACTTGTATTATTCTGCTTACCAATCATAGCACTTGTTTTATGTATTACGGTTGTCGGAATTCCTGTATCAGGGCTTGCACTTACGTTTTATGTGCTTTCGCTCTGTGTTGCTAAGGTGTTCACGTTTGCATCTTTAGCAAGAGAACTTATCTTCAAGAACGCTAAGAAGCGACTTCACCCTGTATTAGAGGCTGTTATTGCAGTATTGCCGGCAGCAGTTCTTAAGGAAATTCCGTTTATCGGCGGACTTTTAAGCCTTGCATGCGCAGTTTATATGCTTGGTTATGTTGGTCTTGCTTTTTACTATACAGTAGCAGGGGAAAAAGAAACCGGCACGAAAGAAAAATAAAAAAAGTATGGTAATTAGTCAGGTTTTCTAATAAAATACAGTTATCTGATTTTTTACGATACGAATAGGAGCAAATTATGAACTGCCTTGAAGAAAGAATTGCTAAGGACGGAGTAGTAAAGGAAGGGAATGTTTTAAAGGTAGATAGTTTTCTAAATCACTGTATGGACGTTTCGCTTTTTAAGGAAATGGGAGCAGAGTGGAAGAAACGATTTGCCGGGAAGAACATTAACAAAATACTCACAATAGAAGCATCAGGGATAGGCATTGCAAGCGTTGTTGCTCTTGAGTTTAATGTACCCGTTGTTTTTGCCAAAAAGAATAAGAGCATTAATATCGACGGCGACATGTACGTGACGGAGGTTGAGTCATTTACACATAAAAATAAAAATCAGGTAATTGTATCGAAGAGATTTTTAAATAGCGATGACCATGTTCTTATAATCGATGACTTTCTCGCAAACGGATGTGCGTTGCAGGGGCTTATATCGATAGTCGGACAGGCCGGCGCAACTGTAGAAGGAATCGGAATTGCAATTGAGAAGGGCTTCCAGTCAGGCGGACAGATAATCAGAAATTTAGGATATCAGCTTGAGAGCCTTGCGATAGTTGATTCAATGGATGCGGTTACAGGTACAATTACATTTAGAGAACAGTAATTTGATAAATTCCGTGTATGGTTTATCATAAGAGATTTAAGGAGGAAGAAAGATGACATGTAAGAGTTGTGGCGCAGAAATTGCTGATGGCGCAAAATTCTGTGAGAATTGTGGAAATAAAATCGAAGAGGCAGTTAACGAGACTGTTAACGAAACTGTTAATGAGACTGTAGAAGAGAAGGAGCCTGAGAGAGTAGAAGCAGAAGTTGTTTCAGGCGGTGCATCAGAGAGCACATACTCAGAGAAGGCGGACGCATCAGCTTCATCGGTTGCAGGCGCAGATATTGATAAGGGACCACAGGGTTATTCAATCGCATCACTTGTATGCGGTATTTTAGGATTACTCTGCTGCTGTTGCGGATGGATTGGTCTTGTTATTTCTGTAGCAGGTATTGTTCTTGGTATTATTTCACTTAACAAGAATTGTGAAGGAAGAGGAATGGCAATTGCAGGTATTGTCTGTGGTGGTATCGGAGCACTCGTTGCACTTACGGGTGTTATCGTAGCTGCAGCAACAGGAAGTATTGCAGATTCTTTGAATGTCGATGAACTTTATGATATTATTGATTCATTCTAAAGGAACTATTACTAAAGGACATTTGTTATAAATGGAGAAAACAATAATTGTAATGCCGGTTGCGAACGAAGAGGAGACAATTGGCGCTACACTTCAGGGAATTATTGATTTTGGATATGAGAATCTTTTTGTTTATCCGATAATTGATTCCTATTCAAAAGATAAAACTGAAGAAATTATCCGTTCATTTGAGAGTACGGGCAAGGTAAAATGCATTTTCTACGAGAAGTCAACAGGTGTAATAAGCTGCTACCTTGAAGGCTACAGACAGGCACTTAAAGACGGCGCTGAAAGAATTATCGAGATGGATGGCGGCGGAAGTCATTTGCCTTCAGAACTGCCGCAGTTTATCGAGGCGCTTGATGAAGGCTATGAATGTGTTTTTGGCTCAAGGTTCATTAAGGGCGGCGGAATGGAAAATGACCCGCTTTACAGAAGAATCTTGTCAGGAGGCGGTACTGTACTTGCCAATGTTGTCCTTGGCACAAAGCTTAAGGATATGACGAGCGGATATGAGGCTTTTCAGAGACACGTACTTGAACAATTTGACTTTGATGAATTTTTATCTACAGGACATATGTACCAGACGGAGATGAAATATTACTGCAGGAACTTTACTACTAAGGAAGTTCCGATTCACTACATCGCGGGAAAGTCATCTCTTAAGTTCAAGGCAGTAAAGGAAGCCTTGGTGATTTTATTTAAACTTAAAAAACACGAAGCAAAAGTTTTTAAGAAATAGTTATTATTATTCATGCCCGGGACTACCCGGGCTTGAGTATTTCATAAGGGAGAAAATTCATGTGGATTGCAGACGGTTGGAAAGATTATGAGGTAATTGATACATCTTCGGGCGAAAAGCTTGAGAGATGGGGCGACTATATTCTGCTTCGTCCTGACCCTCAGGTTATTTGGAACACGAAAAGAGAGCACCCATTATATAAGAAGCTTAACGGTCATTATCACAGAAGCACTAAGGGTGGCGGCGAATGGGAGTTTTTTGATCTGCCGACGGAATGGAGCATTAATTATAAGGATTTGACCTTCAATTTAAAGCCGTTCAGCTTTAAGCACACAGGACTTTTTCCGGAGCAGGCCACTAACTGGGACTGGTTTTCTTCTATTATAAAGAGGGAGAAGGGTAAGAACCCGGAACGTGAAATAAAGGTATTAAATCTTTTTGCCTATACAGGTGGTGCTACTCTTGCCGCAGCAAAAGCGGGCGCTCACGTTACTCATGTTGATGCTTCTAAGGGGATGGTCACCTGGGCAAAAGAAAATGCAATAAGCTCAGGGCTAAAGGATGCCCCGATAAGATGGCTTGTTGATGATTGCGTCAAATTTGTCGAAAGGGAGATAAGGCGCGGCAATAAATATGATGCGATAATTATGGATCCGCCATCATACGGCAGAGGGCCAAAAGGTGAGACATGGAAAATTGAAGAAGCTGTGTTTCCTCTTATTAATATATGTGCGGATATTCTTAAAAGCGAACCGCTTTTCTTCCTTATTAATTCATATACTACAGGGCTTCAGCCGGCAGTACTTTCGTATATGCTTAACACTGTCCTTGTAGAAAGATTTGGCGGAAAGGTGGAGGCAGATGAAATCGGGCTTCCGGTTTCGTCAAACGGGCTTATTTTGCCTTGCGGAGCAAGTGGCAGATACACAAAGGCATAATAAAGGGATAGCCCCACACTATATTGTGGTGTATGTGAAAAATACGTATATTGTACGAAAATAAATACAAAAAAGGCTGTAAAATGAAAAAATAATAGTTGCAAACGCCCGGATGCGTGTGTATACTAGAGAATGTTGTGACATGATAGCTATGAAGCGTGAGGTTGCTGTTACGTCGAAAGATTTAACAGGTTTTCCGTGGAGCGAATGTCAAGTTAGAAACTGACGACAAGTCACTGTACAGAATACAGTCTACAACAGAGTAGAAACGACGTGTTAAGTCTGAATGAGAGTTCACGACACACACGGGAGAGTGTACAGTCACCGCTTGTCGTACTGAGTTTTATATAAAGTACGAAAAGGAGGCGACTTTTTTTATGGCAACACAGGTAATGAGAATCACATTGAAGGCATACGACCATCAGTTAGTAGATGCATCAGCTAAGAAGCTTATCGAAACAGTTAAGAAGAGCGGTGCAACAGTAAGCGGTCCGGTACCACTTCCTACTAAGAAAGAGGTTGTTACAATTCTTAGAGCTGTTCATAAGTACAAATATTCAAGAGAACAGTTCGAACAGAGAACTCATAAGAGACTCATTGATGTTATCGCACCTACAGCCAAGACAACAGAGGCTTTACAGAGACTCGATATGCCGGCTGGTGTATACATCGACATTGCAATGAAAACAAAGTAAAATCCCCGAGCTAGATGAACTCGCAGCATAATGAGAAGCTTCTTATTATAAGTGTGAGGTCCAATGTAGGGAAACAAGGAGGAAAAAATGAAGAAAGCGATTTTAGCAACAAAAATCGGTATGACTCAGGTTTTCGATGAGAACGGCACAGTTATCCCGGTTACAGTTCTTGAAGCTGGTCCTTGCTATGTTACACAGATTAAGACTGTTGATAACGACGGATACAGCGCAGTACAGGTAGGATTTGTTGATAAGAAAGACAAGATTGTCAACAAGGATGCCGCAGGTAAGAAGGAAATCGTTCACAGAAATGGAGCAACAAAGGCTGAGAAAGGTCATTTTGCAAAGGCCGGTGTTTCATCTAAGAGATACGTAAGAGAGTTTAAGTTTGAAAACGCTGATGAGTACGCTCTTGCACAGGAAATCAAGGCTGACATCTTTGAGGTAGGAGACAAGGTTGATGTATCTGCTATCACAAAGGGTAAGGGATTCCAGGGCGCAATCAAGAGACATGGTCAGCACAGAGGACCTATGATGCATGGTTCAAAGTTCCATCGTCATGCAGGATCTAACGGCGAATGTTCAAGCCCATCAAGAGTATTCAAGGGCAAGAAGATGCCTGGTCACATGGGCGCTAAGAAGGTTACAATTCAGAACCTTGAGATCGTAAGAGTGGATGCAGATAAGAACTTATTACTTGTAAAGGGAGCAATTCCTGGAGCAAAGAAGGCACTTATCACAGTTAAGGAAAGCGTTAAGACTTTAGCGTAATATCTGGAAAGGAGGAAGCACAAAATGGCAAACGTTTCTGTTTATAATATGGAAGGCAAGGAAGTCGGCAAGATGGACTTAAACGATGCAGTATTCGGTGTTGAAGTTAATGAGCACCTTGTACACATGGCAGTAGTTCAGCAGCTCGCTAACAATCGTCAGGGAACACAAAAGGCTAAGACACGTTCTGAAGTATCAGGCGGCGGAAGAAAGCCTTGGAGACAGAAAGGAACAGGTCATGCAAGACAGGGTTCAACAAGATCTCCACAGTGGACAGGCGGCGGCGTAGTATTCGCACCGGTTCCAAGAGACTATTCATTTAAGTTAAATAAGAAGGAAAAGAGAGCAGCTCTTAAGTCAGCACTCACATCAAGAGTTAACGAGAACAAGCTTTTAGTACTTGATGAGTTAAAGCTTGACGAAATTAAGACAAAGAACTTCAAGGAGGTTCTTGACAACCTTAAGGTTTCTAAGGCTCTCGTAGTTATAGAAGATAATGACAAGAATGTAGTTCTTTCAGCAAGAAACATTCCTAACGTTATCACAGCACAGGCAAACACAATCAATGTTTACGATATTATGAAGTATTCAACAGTTATCGTAACAAAGGGTGCTGTTGCTAAGATTGAGGAGGTGTATGCATAATGGCTAACGTACAATATTATGACGTAATCCTTAAGCCGGTTATCACTGAGAAGTCAATGGCCGGTATGGCAGATAAGAAGTACACATTTTACGTACACACAGATGCCAACAAGACAATGATCAAGGAAGCAGTTGAAAAGATGTTCGACGGCGTAAAGGTTAAGTCAGTTAACACATTAAACCTTGATGGCAAGACAAGAAGACGTGGCAGAGTTGAAGGAAAGACAGCTGCAAGAAAGAAAGCAATCGTTCAGCTTACAGCAGATTCAAAGGATATCGAATTATTCGGTACTATCTAATAGCCACATGATAATTAAGTACAAAACGAGTACGATAACAAACGTTCGAAAGGAGAAATAAGATGGGAATCAAAACATATAACCCATATACCCCTTCTCGTAGAAACATGACAGGTTCTGATTTCGCAGAAATCACAAAGAAGACACCTGAAAAGTCACTCACAACTTCACTTAAGAAGAATGCGGGAAGAAACAACCAGGGTAAGATTACCGTAAGACATCACGGAGGCGGAAGCCGCAGAAAATACAGAATCATCGATTTCAAGAGAAATAAGGATGGAATTCCTGCAACAGTAATCGGAATCGAATATGATCCAAACAGAACAGCTAACATCGCACTTATCTGCTATGCAGACGGCGAGAAGGCTTACATCCTTGCTCCGGAAGGACTTAAGGATGGAATGAAGGTTATGAACGGAGCTGAAGCCGAAGTTAGAGTTGGTAACTGCTTACCACTTTCAGAGATTCCTGTAGGTACACAGGTTCACAACATCGAGCTTTACCCTGGTAAGGGCGGACAGATGGTTCGTGCAGCAGGAAACAGCGCACAGCTCATGGCTAAGGAAGGAAAGTATGCAACACTTCGTCTTCCTTCAGGCGAAATGAGAATGGTTCCGGTAATCTGCAGAGCATCAATCGGTGTAATCGGAAACGGTGACCACAACCTTATCAATATCGGTAACGCAGGACGTAAGCGTCACATGGGTATCAGACCTACAGTTCGTGGTTCTGTCATGAACCCTAACGACCATCCACACGGTGGTGGTGAAGGTAAAACAAGTATCGGACGTCCGGGTCCATCAACACCTTGGGGCAAGCCGGCACTTGGTCTTAAGACTAGAAAGAAGAACAAGAAGTCTAACAAGATGATTATTCGTCGTAGAGACGGTAAGACAATCAAGTAATTAGGGAGGAAAGAGAAATGGCAAGATCACTTAAAAAAGGCCCTTTCATTGACGAAAGCCTTGCAAAAAAGGTTGAAGCAATGGCAGCGGTAGACAATAAGCAGGTTATTAAGACTTGGTCACGTCGTTCTACAATTTTCCCTAACTTTGTGGGACTTACAATTGCAGTTCACGACGGAAGAAAGCATGTTCCGGTATATATCACAGAAGACATGGTTGGTCATAAGCTTGGTGAGTTCGTAGCAACAAGAACATACAAGGGACATACAAAAGACGAAAAGAAGTCAAAGGTTAAATAAGAGATAATTTGGAAGGAGGTTAAATCCAATGGCAAAAGGACATAGATCCCAGATTAAAAGAGAAAGAAATGCGAATAAGGATACAAGACCATCTGCAAAATTATCTTATGCAAGAGTTTCAGTGCAGAAGGCATGTTTCGTATTAGATGCCATCAGAGGTAAGGATGTACAGTCAGCATTGGCTTTACTTGAGTACAACCCAAGATATGCATCTTCAATTATTAAAAAGCTTTTAGAATCAGCAATCGCAAATGCTGAAAACAACAACGGTATGAACAGAGATAACCTCTACGTTGCAGAGTGCTTTGCAAACAAAGGACCTACAATGAAGAGAGTTAGACCAAGAGCACAGGGTAGAGCATACAGAATCGAAAAGAGAATGAGCAACATTACTGTAGTGCTCGACGAGAGATAGGAGGAATACAATGGGACAGAAAGTTAATCCTCATGGCTTAAGAGTCGGTGTTATCAAAGATTGGGATTCTAAATGGTATGCAGACAAGAAAGAGTTCTCAGATTGTTTGGTAGAAGACTATAAGATCAGAGAGTATTTAAAGAACAAGCTTAAAGCTGCCGGATTAAATAAGATTGAAATCGAAAGAAAGTCAGACAGAGTAAAGGTTATTGTTCACACAGCTAAGCCGGGTCTTATCATTGGTAAGAACGGTGCTGAAATCGAAGCTACTACTAAGAAGCTTCAGAAGATGACAGATAAGAAGTTATCTTTAGAGTGTAAAGAAATCAAGAGACCTGACAGAGAGGCTCAGCTTGTAGCAGAGAACATTGCTACTCAGCTTGAAAACCGTATTGCTTACAGACGTGCAATCAAGTCAGCAATGGGTAGAGCTACAAAGGCCGGTGTTCAGGGTATTAAGGCTGCTGTTTCAGGCCGTCTTAACGGAGCTGATATTGCTCGTTCAGAATTCTACTCAGAGGGTACAATTCCTCTTCAGACATTGAGAGCAAATATCGACTACGGTTTTGCAGAAGCGGACACTACTTACGGTAAGCTTGGTGTCAAGGTTTGGATTTATAAAGGTGAAGTTCTTCCTACGAAGGCTGCCAAGGAAGGGAGCGATAAATAATGTTAATGCCTAAAAGAGTAAAACGTCGTAAACAGTTCCGTGGCACAATGAAGGGCAAAGCACTTCGCGGAAATAAGATTAATTACGGCGAGTACGGTATCGTAGCAACAGAGCCGGCTTGGATCAAGTCAAATCAGATCGAAGCAGCCCGTATTGCAATGACACGTTATATCAAGCGTGGTGGTAAAGTTTGGATTAAGATTTTCCCTGATAAGCCTATCACAGCTCAGCCAGCTGAGACTCGAATGGGTTCAGGTAAAGGATCGGTTGAATATTGGGTAGCAGTAGTTAAGCCTGGTCGTGTAATGTTTGAGATCGCAGGCGTACCTGAAGAAACAGCAAGAGAAGCTTTACGTCTTGCTACACACAAGCTTCCATGCAAGTGTAAGATTGTTTCTAAGGCAGACTTGGAAGGCGGTGTTTCATAATGAAAATGAAAGATTATAGAGAAGATTTACAGGCTAAGACAACTGAAGAGTTACAGGCTCAGCTTGTAGATGCTAAGAAAGAACTTTTCAATTTGAGATTCCAGAACGCAACAAATCAGTTAGACAACACAAGCAGAATTAAAGATGTAAGACGTAACATTGCTAGAATTCAGACTGTTATTACACAGAAGTCTAAGGCTGAGGCGTAGGAGGGAGTAAACAATGGAAAGAAATTTAAGAAAGACTCGTACCGGTAAGGTACTCAGCAATAAGATGGATAAGACCATTGTTGTAGCTGTTGAAAATCACGTTAAGCATCCTCTTTACGGTAAAATCGTTAAGAAGACATATAAGCTTAAGGCACATGATGAGAACAATGAGTGCAACATTGGTGATACAGTAAAGGTTATGGAGACAAGAGCTCTTTCAAAGGATAAGAGATGGAGACTTGTTGAGATAGTAGAAAAGGCTAAATAATTAAGAATGAGAGGTAATAACCATGGTACAGCAGGAAACAAGATTAAAAGTTGCTGATAACACAGGTGCTAAAGAATTACTTTGCATTCGCGTTATGGGCGGCTCTACAAGAAGATATGCAGCTGTAGGTGATGTAATCGTTGCTTCAGTCAAAGATGCAACACCTGGCGGAGTTGTAAAGAAGGGTGACGTTGTAAAGGCAGTAGTTGTTCGTACAGTTAAGGGATGCCACCGTGCAGACGGTTCATACATCAGATTTGACGAGAACGCAGCTGTTATCATCAAGGATGACAACACACCTAAGGGAACACGTATTTTTGGACCGGTAGCCAGAGAGCTTCGTGAGAAACAGTTTATGAAGATTGTTTCATTAGCTCCTGAAGTATTGTAGGAGGTACGGTAATGGCAATGACTAAAATCAAAAAGGGCGATACAGTAAAGGTTATCGCCGGCAAGGATCTCGGAGCTGAAGGTAAGGTCTTAAGCGTAAAAGATGGTAAGGTTTTAGTTGAAGGTGTTGGAATCGTTAAGAAGCATTCAAAACCTTCAATGGCTAACCAGGACGGCGGAATCATTGAGAAGGAGTCATACATCGACGCTTCAAATGTTATGTACGTTCACAAGGGACAGGCTGTAAGAGTCGGTTTCGAGGTTAAAGATGGTAAGAAGGTTCGTGTTGCCAAAGTAAATGGCAAGCGCGAAGTAATAGACTAAGAGGAAGGAGGCATATACAGTTGAGTAGATATAAGGATTTATACAAAGATCAGATCGTAGACGGTATGATCAAGAAGTTCGGATATAAGAACGTTATGGAAGTTCCAAAGCTCGACAAGATTGTTCTCAACATGGGTGTTGGCGAAGCAAAAGATAATGCCAAGCTCCTTGAGACAGCAGTTAGAGATATGGAAATTATTACAGGCCAGAAGGCTGTAGTTACAAAGGCTAAGAATTCAGTAGCTAACTTCAAGATTCGTGAGGGAATGCCTATTGGATGTAAGGTTACACTTCGTGGTGAGAAGATGTATGATTTTCTTGACAGACTTGTAAACTTAGCATTACCACGTGTGCGTGACTTTAGAGGAATTAACCCTAATGCTTTTGACGGCAGAGGAAACTATGCACTTGGTATCAAGGAACAGCTTATCTTCCCTGAAATCGAATACGATAAGGTTGATAAGGTAAGAGGAATGGATATCATCATGGTTACAACAGCCAAGACTGATGAAGAAGCAAGAGAGTTATTAACACAGTTTGGAATGCCGTTTGCAAAATAAGGAGGGAACATACACATGGCTAAATTAGCAATGAAGCTTAAGCAGCAGAAGAAGCAGAAGTTCTCTACAAGAGAATACAGCCGCTGCAAAATCTGTGGTCGTCCACATGCTTATCTCAGAAAGTACGGAATTTGTAGAGTATGTTTCCGTGAGTTAGCTTATAAGGGACAGATCCCAGGCGTTAAGAAAGCAAGCTGGTAAGATTATAAGGAGGAAATAATTATGACAACAAGTGATCCAATTGCAGATATGCTTACAAGAATCCGTAATGCTAATACTGCAAAGCACGATACTGTAGATATTCCTTCATCTAAGATGAAGCTTGCTATAGCTGATATCCTTTTGAAGGAAGGTTACATTAAGAAATATGATTTAGTTGATGAAGGTAACTTCAAGACAATCCGTATCGCACTCAAGTATGGTGTTGATAAGGATGAAAAGATTATCACAGGACTTAAGAGAATTTCTAAGCCGGGTCTTAGAGTATACGCCGGCAAGAACGAACTTCCTAAGGTTCTTGGTGGACTTGGTGTTGCAATCATCTCTACAACAAACGGTGTTATTACTGACAAGGAAGCCAGAAAAGCAGGCCTTGGCGGCGAAGTAATTGCATTCGTATGGTA